>Ga0105047_10000436_pt1 | contig 70991 bp, 61 predicted proteins | sample MAT04_FD_78384 | JGI IMG/M metagenome (GOLD analysis project Ga0105047, IMG submission 78384) | Freshwater microbial communities from Lake Fryxell liftoff mats and glacier meltwater in Antarctica - MAT-04 (megahit assembly) | ecosystem: Environmental > Aquatic > Freshwater > Ice > Liftoff... | reverse complement strand
TGCCCGGCGCGAAGGCGACCGCCGCGCCCGCCGACAAGCCCGCGCCCGCCGACAAGCCCGCGCCCGCCGACAAGCCCGCGCCCGCCGACAAGCCCGCGCCCACCGCAAAGCCCGCCGCCCCCGCAAAGCCCGACCCGGCCGACGCCCCGCTCCCCAACTTCCCGATCCCCGGCGTCGAGCCCTGACCCTCGACCTCGACCCCGACCCCGACCCCGACCCCGACCCCGACCCGATCGCGTTGGCGTGACGTCTCCCGCGTGAGACGCTCGCCGACGTGATTCTCCGCGCGCTCGTCCTCGTCACCTCCGTCACCGCGTGCCTCGCCGTCGGCGTCGCGTGCAGCCGTCAGGCCGTCGGCCCGCAGCCGTCCGCCACCGACGCCGCCACCGACGCCGCGACCTCCGCGCGGCTCGCCGACGCCGCCTCCTCCGATGCCGCGACCGACGCGACCACCGGCGCGATCGGCGCCGCGGGCGGCATCTACAGGGGCGAGGGCACGCAGCTCGTCATCCCACCGGACGCCCTCAAGGAGGACCGCGTCTTCAAGGTCACGCGCGTCACCGGCGCGGCGCTCGCCGACTGGCCTCGCGGCACGCAGATCGGCTTCGTGTTCGAGCCTGCGAACGAGCGCTTCCGCATCCCGATCACGATCAAGCTCCCGCATCCCGAGGGCGAGGGCGAGGTCGTCTGCCAGAGCCGCCCCGGCGAACGCCTCGAGTTCCAGTTCGAGGCGATGCCCGACCATCGCTTCCCGCTCCACGTGAGCGAGCTGCCGCAGCGCTGTGCGGTGTACGCACCCGAGCACGTCAAGGCGCTGAAGGCCGTGCGTGATCGCGAGGGCACGCAGGTCCAGAAGACGAACAGGTCGTTCAAGTGGGAGCTCAAGGGCAAGACGTGCGACCCGCACGACCTCGTCCGCCCGAATGCCGGCAAGGAGATGCGCGAGCCCCCGGGCGTCGGCGGGTGCCCCGCGGGCATGACGCCCATCAAGTCGAAGCTCGGCGCGTGCATCGATCGCTGGGAGGCGCACGTCGTCGAGCTCCTCGACGACGACACCGAGCACACGTGGAGCCCATATTTCAATCCGGGCACGCTCCGCATGCGCGCGAAGAGCGCACCCAATGCCGTGCCTCAGGCGTACATCTCACAGGTGCAGTCGATCACCGCGTGCAAGAACGCCGGCAAGCGTCTCTGCAAGGACGACGAGTGGGTCGCCGCCTGCCGCTCCACGGGCAACACGCGCTTCCCCTACGGCAACGACGAGAAGCGTGGAACCTGCAACGACCATCGCGACAAGCATCCGGCGATGCAGTACCTCGAGTCGCGCGACCTCTCGGTGTTCACGAAGCTCGAGCACCCGTGCATCAACCAGGTCGCCGACTCGCTCTTGCCCGGCGGGGCGAAGAAGGAGTGCGTCACCCCGGAGGGCGTGTTCGACATCGTCGGCAATCTCCACGAGTGGACGGCCGACCCGAGCGGACATTTTCGCGGCGGGTACTACGTCGACACCTGGCTGAACGGCCACGGCTGCGACTACCTGACGACCGCCCACGAGGCCCGCTACTGGGACTACTCGACCGGTTTCAGGTGCTGCGCCGACCTGGCGAAGTGAGTGGCACGGGGCCGGATTCCGACAGCTTCACTGTCCGCATGGACGGTTCGCCGTTTGCATGAAGCTGCTCCCATGCGCGACCCCGCCTCGCCGTCCGACGTGAACGCCCCGGAAACCGCGGTCTCTGACGAGATCTCGGCCGAGAGCCCTCGGATCGCCGCGGTATCCCTCCCGGATCGGCGGCGCATCGACAGCGATGTGCGCGCCTTCCTCCGTGAGCCCTCCACGCCCTGGATCGTCTTCGACCAGGACGGCCGTCCGCCGTCACAGCTCGCCGTCGGCGAGGTGCTGACCGTCCCCCGCAGGACGCTGCTCTCCGACTACGACTTCTTCCCCGCGACCGCCGCCGTCGACGCCCAGTCGTCGGCCGCGAAGCTCGAGCCGAGCTCGCTCGCGGTGGCCGCCGATCTCGAGAGCGAGGACGAGCGCGCCGCGGACCTCGCGTCGGACGCGCTCCTCGCGGGCTCTCTTCCGATCGGTGGTCTCAGCAGGCGCGTCCTCGGTGCCTCGGCCGCGGCCGTGGCGCTCATGTCGATCCTCGCCGTCGGCGTCTTCGCGCTTCGAGGCTCCACGCCCGACACCGTCTCGGCGCGTAGCTCGCTCTCCGCGCAGTCGAGTCCGCGCAGCTTCGGCGGCGCGGTCCCCTCCGAGATCCCGCCGCCCGACCTCGCTGCTGCCGCCGTGCGCGCGCCCGCCGCGCCCACGGCTCCGGTGGTCGTCGCCACGCCCGTCGCGTCGCCGTCCCGCGACGAGGCGATGTCGAAGCCTGCCTCGAAGCGGTGGGGTCGTCTCTCCGTCGCCGGCGACGCGCGCGGCAAGGACGTCTTCATGGACGGCAAGCGCATGCTCGGCCGCGGCGCCCGCAGCTTCACCGTGATGTGCGGCACGCACTCGATCGCGATCGGCAACCGTGCCGATGCTAACGAGGTCGAGATCCCGTGCAACGCGGAGCTCGTGGTCGGGAAGTAACGAGCTCCGCGCGCACGTCGCGCGCTCGACGCCTCAGCGCCTCGCGTCGGCGGTCGTCGTCTCGGCGCCCTTCGTGATCTCGCGGCGTTGCGAATCGCTACGAGGGGCGTCGGGCCGCGAGATACGCGCTGATGGCCGTCGTCAGCTCTTCGGTGAGCTCCTCGCGCGTGAGCCCGACGCCCGCCCATTCCTCGCCGACCAGCACGCAGTGGTGCGCGAGCGCGACGCTGAGGAGCAGCGAGAACCCCACCGTACGCGGCGTGCCGGGGCTCTCCTTCGCGTCCGTGCAACTCGCGAGGGCCGTGACGAGCCTGGAGGTCATGTGATTGCCGATCTTGCGCAGGCCCTCGGCGAGCGACCGGTCGGTGGCGCCGTGCGAGAGGAAGGCGCGCACGAGGCCCCCGCGCTCCTCGACCACGTCGAGGATGGTGCGAACGGCGATCTCGACGACGTCGTGCACGCGAGAAGTGCTCCAGCTGCCGGTGGCCGTCGAGGCGTCGACCGCACCGATCATCTGGTCGACGAACCTATCGTTCAGCGCCCTCAGCAGCGCGCCCTTGCCGGCGAAGTGCGCGTGGAACACCTCGACGGAGACGCCCGCCTTCTGGGCGACGTCCTCGACGGTCGTGCGGGCGAACCCGCGCTCGACGATGACGGCCTCGCCGGCGTCGAGCAGCGAGATGAGCGAGACGACGTTCCCCTCGCGCGTCTCGGCGAGCTCGTCGACGACGACGACGGGCGCTGCGCGCGTCGCGGCCAGCGAGTCGTGCTGGGCGGCGACCCGGACGTTCTTGCTCTTCGATGAACGTGCGCGCGCCATCAGGTGCCCATGAGGAAGGCTCGCGCCCGTCTCGTCAAGGGTTTCGAGCTCGACCGCATGGGAGCCCCTCGCGCCTGCCCCCCGGCGTTGCTACAGATCTAGAGGATGTCTGACGCGCGCGAGGCGACCGCCTGGGACCTCGCGCGCGAGGTCGTCTGGGGGCAGCGCAAGAAGCTCGCGGCTGGGCTCGGTCTGCTCTTCCTCGACCGCGCCGCGGGGTTCGTGATCCCGCTCGCGCCCAAGGTCCTGCTCGACGAGGTGGTCGCGCACCATCGTGCCGACCTGTTGACGTGGCTCGCGGTGGCGGTCGTCGGGGCCGCGGTCGTCCAGGCTGTCGCGGTGTTCCTGCTGTCGCGTGTGCTCGGGCTGTCGGCCGAGCGGGTCGTGCTCGGGTGGCGCCGTCGGATCATGGCGCACGTCACGCGGCTGCCGGCCTCGCACCTCGACGACCAGCAGTCGGGCGCGCTTGCCTCGCGCGTGATGGACGACGCGGCCACCATGCAGAACCTCGTCGGCTGGGAGCTCGCGCGATGGACGAGCAACGTCCTCACGTCGCTCGTGGCCCTCGTGGCGCTCCTCCTCATCGACTGGCGCATCACGCTATGTGCGCTCGGGTTCGCAGCGCTCCCCGGCTTCGGTCTCGACTTCGCCCATCGCAAGATGCGGCCGCTCTTCCGGGAGCGCAGTCGGCTCCGCTCCGAGGTGGCGGGCCGCCTCACGCAGACGCTCGCCGGGATGCGCGTCGTGAAGGCCTACGGCGCCGAGCGGCGCGAGCAGCTCGTGTTCGCGCAGGGCCTTCATCGCCTGTTCCGTATCCTCTCGCAGACGACGACTCGCTCCTCGGTCATGAACGGGCTCGCGGTCGTGATCTCCGCGGGGGTCATCGCCATCGTGGTCGTGCTCGGAGGCCGCGCGATCCTCGACGGGCGCATGACCCTCGGCGACTTCGGCAGCTACGTCGCCTTCGCGCTCATGTTCGCGGCGCCGCTCGGGGACCTTCCGCAGATCGCGACGCGTGTGAGCGAGACCCTCGCGGACCTCGATCGCCTCCGCGAGATGGAGGCGATCCCGCGTGAGGACGCCGGCGACGACGACCGCGCGCCGCTCTCGAGCGTCCGCGGAGAGATCGCCTTCGAGGCGGTCTCGTTCGAGTACCTGCCGGGCACGCCGGTGCTGCGGAATGTCTCGTTCCGTGCGCAGGCCGGGACGACCACGGCCATCGTCGGACCCAGCGGGGCAGGGAAGAGCACGATGCTCTCGCTCCTGATGGGCTTTCATCGCCCGACGCGCGGCAAGGTGCTCGTCGACGGGCGCGACCTCGCCGGGCTGCGGCTCCGCGACTACCGGAAGAAGCTCGGCGTCGTGCTCCAGGACGAGTTCCTCTTCGACGGCACCATCGCCGACAACATCGCGTTCGCCAGGCCACGCGCGACGCGCGAGGAGATCGCCGAGGCGAGCCGCATCGCTCACTGCGACGAGTTCGTCTCCGGCTTCGAGCACGGGCTCGACACGGAGATCGGCGAGCGAGGCGTGAAGCTGTCGGGCGGACAGCGTCAGCGCGTCGCGATCGCGCGTGCCGTGCTCGCGGACGCCCCCATCCTGCTCCTCGACGAGGCCACCTCGAGCCTCGACAGCGAGAGCGAGCTCGCGATCCGCGATGCGCTCGGGACCCTGCGCCACGGGCGGACGGTGTTCGTGATCGCGCATCGCCTCTCGACGATCCGCAGCGCCGACCAGATCCTCGTGGTCGACGGGGGAGCGATCGTCGACCGCGGGACGCACGGGGAGCTTCTGGCCCGTTCGGGGCGCTATCGGGAGCTCCACGAGGCGCAGTTCGGACCGACCGTGCAGCACGCCCCGCTCCGCTCCGCCTAGACAGAATGGTTGGCTGGTCCGACCATTCTGTCTAGCCGCCAGACCGGAAAGTGAGCTGGCTAACCTTGACAGTCGGCACTGTAACAGTGATAAGTGACCCACTGTAGAGCGACGTGCCTACCGCCGTCCGCGCTTGCCTCGCACTTCGCGTGGCGCCGTGGGCCTGCACCGCCGTCGCCGGAAGGAACGACCCATGGATGTCGTCGTCGATGCATGTGCAGCGCTCGCCCCGCGAACGCACGAACCCGACTACCGCGCCTTCGGTGACGAGCTCGATGAGGTGAAGCGCCGCGCGCTCGCCCGCGTCGGCCCCGAGGACGTCGCGTACGTGAAGAGGCTCGATCGCTTCTCTCGCGTGATGGAGGTGATCGGCCGCGTGCTCATTCACATCAGCCCCGAACCGGTGACGTTCACGCTCGGCGTGGGCGCGCTCTGGCTGCACAAGCAGCTCCAGGCCACCGAGATCGGGCACACCGCGCTCCACGGGGCGTACGACCGCCTCGACGGCGCCGAGCGGTTCCGCTCGCGCACGTTCCGCTGGGACACGCCCATCGACGAGGAGTCGTGGCGTGAAGGCCACAACGTGAAGCACCACGGCAACACGAACGTCGCCGGCAAGGACCCGGACATCCACTTCGGCCCCGCGCGCCTCACCGAGCAGACGCCATTTTCGCCGCGGCAGCGGTTCCAGCGCGCGTTCATGGTCGGGGTCCTCGCGCCGAACTTCGCGTTCCTCATGAACACCCACTTCACGGGGCTCAACGACGTGTTCTTCGACAACGGCCTCGAGCAGAAGCTCGACGTCCTGCCCGACCGCTCGCGCGCCAGCAAGGTGCTCGCGTGGAAGCGCTCGCTCCGGAAGTGGGCGCCCTACTACCTGAAGAACTACGTCTTCTTCCCGCTCCTCGCCGGGCCGTTCTTCTGGAAGGTGCTGCTCGGCAACTGGCTCGCCGAGACGATGCGCGACGTCTACTCGGCGGCGACCATCTACTGCGGTCACGTGGGCGGCGACGTCGCGAGCTATCCCGTCGGGACCAAGGCGCGCGGTCGCGGCCACTGGTACGCGATGCAGATCGCCGCCACCAACAACTACGAGGTCTCGCACCCGATCTCGGTGCTCTGCGGCGGTCTCGACGCCAGATCGAGCACCATCTCTTCCCGACGCTCCCCCCGCAGCGCCTCCGCGAGGTCGCGCCCGAGGTCCGCGCCATCTGCGAGCGCCACGGCATCCCGTACAAGACGGACACCTGGGGCCGGACGCTGAAGAAGGCGCTCGCCCACGTGGGCCGGCTCGGACAGCAAGAGGGCGGCGCGATTCCGGCAATGCGTGAGGCGATCCGCGAGATGGCCTGAGCGCGGCCGGCGTAAGATCGTCGCCGGCCGAGCATCATGACGACCACCGAGCACGACGAGGCCTCGAACCGCGAGTACACGATCGACGAGATCTCGTCGCTCTCACGCGTGCCGAGTCGCACCATCCGTTTCTACCAGTCGCGAGGCGCGCTCATGGCGCCGGCCATCCGCGGGCGAGTCGCCTACTACGGCCCGAAGCACCTGCAGCGGCTCGAGCTCATCGCGCAGCTGCAGGACCGCGGGCTGAGCATCGACGCCATCCGCGATCTCCTCGCCAGCATCGACAAGGGCGAGACGGATCTCGCCGAGTGGCTCGGCGTCGAGCAGGAGCTCCAGGCCTCGTGGGCGCACGACCACCCGCGCACCGTCACCGAGAGCGAGCTGTACGAGCTCGCGGGGACGAGGCGCCACGGTCTCATCGCCGACCTCCTCCGCGCGCGCCTGCTCGAGCGGCGAGGGGAGGTGCTGTTCCTGATCAGCCCCGCGCTCCTCGCCGTCGCGATGAAGCTCGAGGCTGCGGGCGTTGACCTCGACACCGCGCTCGAGGGCGCGGACATCGTGCGAAAGCACATGGCGCGCACGGCGGCCGATCTCGTCGCGCTCTTCGTGAAGCGCGCGCACGACGGCGCGATCGAGGCGACCGACGCCGCGTCGATCTTCCAGGCGCTGCGCCCGACCGGAATCGAGGCGGTGCGCGTCATCTTCGGCCGCGAGATGGAGCGCGCGCTACGCAAGCTCCTCGAGTCGGGCAAGATGGCGACGCTGCCGGCGAAGGTCCGGAGGGCGAAGCGGAAGGCGCGCTGAGCTCGCGAGCGAGTCGCTCGCTCAGTCTTCTTCTTCCTGCTGCTCGAGGACCGGCGAGTGGCCGAAGCCGCCGCGACGGCCGTGCGGAGAAGGGCCCTTCTCCATCTTCGCCGCGAGCTTCTCGCGCTGCTCGGGCTTCAGGATCGGGAGGAGCTGCGCGAGGAGCTTGGTCTCCTGCTCCATCGGGCCGCGGGCCTTCTTCGCGTCGAACGCGTCGACCTTCTTCGCGTCGAAGGTGTCCTTCTCGAAGGCGGTGAGGAGCGCCTCGACGTGCTTCTTCATCTCGGCCGGGTCGGGGTGGCCCTTGCCGTCGTCCTTCGCGACGAGCGCGTCGACCTTCTTCTCCTGCTCGGCGTCGAGCTCGAGGCCGCGCGTGAGGCCACCGAGCATGCGCTTGGTCTGGAAGTGAGCGGCGCCTCCGTCGGCGGCGCCGCCGTCGGCTCCTCCGCGGTGCGCCATCTTCGCCTCGCGAACGGCTTGCTTCGCGCGGACGCTGGCCGTGACGGCCTTGCGCTGCGTGGGGTCGAGAGCGGCGTGGAGGGCGCCGAGCGCCTCGGCCTCCTTCGCATGGCCCTCGGCAGCGAGCTTCTCGAGCGCGGCGTAGCGCGGCTCGAGCTTCGCGTTGTCGATCTTGCCTGCCTTGATGTCCGCGATGAGCTCGGTGTGGAGCTCCTTCGATGCGGTCTTCATCGCCTCGCGCGCGGCCTCGCCGGAGCCGGCATGGGCGGTCTTCTCGGCGGCTTCGACCTTCGCCTTCTGGTCGTCCTTGAGGTCGAGGGCGCGTGTCGCCTCGAAGAGCATCGCCGAGGGACCGCCGCGCATTCCGCGACGGCCGTCGCGCTCGCCGGGCGCCGCCGAGCCGGAGCCCGCGGCCGAGGCGGAGCCCGCGGCCGAGGCGGAGGCCGTCGGTGCGGCTGCATCGGCAGACGTCGCAGCGGCAGCGTCGACCGCGCTCGTCTCGGCAGGCTTGTCCTTGCACGACGGCGTGAAGGCGAGGCTCATGGTGATGGCGAGGGCGGAGACGGGAATACAGAACCGACGAGAAGGGAGCATGGCGGGGAGATTTGCACGGATCGTCGCGTGGGGGCACTGTGTCGGCGTGCATCACCCGTTCGACGACGTCACCGAGTCCGCGCTACGGCGCCGCAGCAGCGCGAAATGGGCCTACTACGGGCGCGATGTCCTCCCCGCGTGGGTCGCGGAGATGGACTACCCGATCGCCGAGCCGATGAAGCGCGTGCTGCACGCGGCGATCGACGACGACGACTGCGGATACGCGGACCCCGCCGGGCTCGGCGAGGCGTTCGCGCCGTGGGCCAAGGCGCGCTGGGGCTGGGAGGTGAAGCCGGCCGACGTCCATGTCGTGTGCGACGTGGTGACCGGGCTCGCGGAGATCCTGCGGGTCGCGACGGCGCCCGGCGACGGCGTCGTGATCGAGCCGCCCGTCTATCACCCGTTCGCGTCGACGGTGGAGCAGCTCGGGCGCACGGTCGTCACGGCGCCGCTCGTGAAGGTCGAGGGCGTCCATGCGCCCGACCTCGACGCGATCGAGCGCGCGTACGCGGGAGGGGCGCGCGTGCATCTCCTCTGCTCGCCGCAGAACCCGAGCGGGATGGTGTACCCGGAGGCCGCGCTCGTGCGCATCGCCGAGCTCGCGGAGCGCTACGGGGTGCTCGTGCTGAGCGACGAGATCCATGCACCCCTCACGCTTCCTGGGGCCGTTCATCGGCCGTTCCCGGCGGTGTCGGCGGCCGCGGCGCGCCGCTCGATCGTGCTCACCTCGGCGTCGAAGACGTGGAACCTCGCCGGGCTGAAGGCTGCCGTCATGGTCGCGTCGTCGGACGAGGCGCGCGCGGTGCTCGCTCGGCTGCCGCCGGAGACGCCGTATCACGCGGGACACCTGGGCATCCTCGCGGCGCGAGCGGCGTTTCGCGAAGGGGACGCGTGGCTGGCGAGCACGCTCGCGATCCTCGACAGGAATCGCACGCTGCTGGGCGAGCTCTTGCGCGAGCACATGCCGAGCGTCGGCTACGTGCCGCCGCAGGCCGGCTATCTCGCGTGGCTCGACTGCTCGGCGCTCGGTCTGGGGGACGATCCCGCGAAGGCCTTCCTCGTGCGCGGGAAGGTGGCGCTCTCGTCGGGGCCGCTGTTCGGGGCGGAGGGGGCGGGCTTCGCGCGGCTGAACATCGGCACGACGCGCGCACTGCTCGAGGAGGCCGTGCGGCGGATGGCGAGCGTTCGGCCTTGAGCGAGGCGGAGCGAGCCGCGGCGCGGGCAGTCGCGCGAGGTCGGACGCCGACGCGCATCGAGCGTGGCGACTGGCAGACGCCGGCGGGGCTCGCGCGGGCCGTGCTCGAGCGCGTGGTGGCGGCGGCGGCGACGAGCGGCGCACGAGCGCCGCGGACGGTGCTCGAGCCGACGTGCGGGGAGGGGACGTTCCTGGTCGCGGCCGGCGCGCGCTTCCAGCGAGCCGAGCTGCTCGGCTACGACATCGATGCAAAATACACGCGGCGCGCGCGTTTGGCGCTCCGGGAGCACGGGGCTCGGGCGCGGGTGGTCACGAAGGACTTTTTCGCGACGGACTGGGAGCGTGAGCTCGCCGAGGTGGTCGGGCCGGTTCTCGTCCTGGGCAATCCGCCGTGGGTGACGACCGCGCAGCTCGGCTCGATGGGGCGTACGAATGCGCCGGACCGGTCGAACGAGCGCGGTTTTCAAGGCCTGGACGCGCGCACGGGCAAGAGCAACTTCGACGTCTCGGAGTGGATGATCGAGCGGCTGCTCGAGGCGCTCGAGGGGCGCGAGGCGACCGTCGCCATGCTGTGCAAGGCGGCGGTGGCGCGTCGCCTGGTCGAGACGATCGCGGCGCGTGGGCTCGGCGTGGCGCCCGTCGGCCTCTGGCGCATCGACGCCGCGGAGCACTTCGACGCTTCGGTGTCGGCGGTGCTCTTCGTGGCGAGGACGGGGAAGGCGGCGAAGGCGGGGCGCGCGGCGTCGTGGCCGGTCTACGCGCGGCTCGATGCGGCGGAGCCGGAGTCGTCTCTGGGCGTGGTGGGCGGCGTGCTCGTCGCCGACGCCGAGCGCTTCGTGAGGACGAGGCACCTCGCCGGCGACTGCGACCCGGAGTGGCGCTCCGGCGTGAAGCACGACTGCGCGCGCGTGATGGAGCTCGCGCGTGCCGCCGGCGACCCGCATGGCCCCTGGCTCAACGGCCTCGGTGAGCGTGTCGACATCGAGAGCGAAGTGGTGCATCCGCTGCTCAAGAGCTCGGACGTCGCGAACGACCGCGCGGCGCCGACGCGCGCGATGATCGTGACGCAGCGCTCTCTCGGCGAGGACACGAGGACACTCCGCGCGCGTGCTCCGCGGGCGTGGCGGTACCTGTCGCGGCATCGCGCGCTGCTCGATGCCCGCAAGAGCTCGATCTACGACAATCAGCCGCCGTTCGCGATCTTCGGCATCGGTCCGTACTCGTTCGCGCCGTGGAAGGTGGCGGTGTCGGGCCTCTACAAGCGCTCGACGTTCACGGTGGTCGGTCCGCACGAGGGGCGCGCCGTCGTGCTCGACGACACGTGCTATTTCCTCGCGTTCGACGACGAGCGGAGCGCACGCCTCGCCGCCGCCGCGCTTCGCTCGGACGCGGCGCGCGATTTCCTGGGTGCGCGGATCTTCTGGGACGCGAAGCGCCCGATCACGAAGAGCATCCTCCAGACGCTGGACCTCAATGCGCTCGGCGCGGCGGCGGCGTCGTCTTCTCCGGCGAAGGAGTAGAGTCCTCTGGCCATGGACATCTACGTCTACAGCCGCCAGGCGCTCGACGCGGCGAGGCCCCACGACGTTCCGCACCTCGTGATCTCGATCACGAGCAGCCCCGACGACGTGGCGAGCCTTCGGAGCCATCCGGCTCGTCTCGGAGTCCTGCGGTTGTCGTTCCCCGACGTCGAGCTCCCCTCGGAGCTCTACGCCGAGGGCGTGCTCTTCTCGCGAGAGCATGCGACGCAGGTGTGGGCCTTCGTGGAGGAACACCGCGCCAAGGTCGAGCGCATCATCGTGAACTGCGATGCGGGGAAATCTCGGTCACCCGCGGTGGCCGCGGCGCTCGCGCGCGTCCTCGACGGCGATGACGCCTCAACCTTCGGCGGTCGCTATCACGCCTCGTCGGCGGCGCGCGGCTTCGCGCGCCAGAGCGTCGAGGCGAGGCCTGCGGCCGCGAAGGCCGCGATCGCCCAGAACCGGATCGCGGCGTGGAAATCGTGGTTCTTCAGGAGCCAGCCGGTCATGATGTCGCCGCCGAACGCGCCGAAGTAGCCCATGAAGTCGACGAACCCGGCCGCCGCCGCGGTGTGGCCCTTCTTCGCGTAGTCCTGCGCCGCGGTGCCCACGAGGAGGATCTGCGCGCCGTAGAGGAAGAACCCGATCGCCGCGAGGCATGCGACGGTCGGGATCGTGCCGTATGGAGCGATGGCGTCGTACGCGAGCGTCAGGAACCCGACCGCGCCGAGGGCGATGGCGATCATCGGTGCGCGACGCGACTGGAACCAGCGATCGCTGATCCAGCCCGAGGTGAGCGCGCCCACCGCGCCGGCGAGCGGGAAGACGGCGACCTTCAGCGCGGCGAGCAGCACGCCCGAGCCGTGCAGCTTCTTGAGGTGTCCGGGCGCCCAGTCGAGGAAGCCGTAGCGGACGATGTCGAGGCCGAAGAGCGAGAGCGCGAGGACCCAGATGCGTCCGTTCGTGAAGGTGAGAAGGAGCGTCTCGCGGAGCGGGGCGCGCACGACGGCGCCGGCCGCGTCCTTCTTCACGGGGGCGACCGACGGCGCGTCACCCTCGCCCGGGCGCTCGCGCATGCGGAGGTACGCATGCAGGCCCGCGAGCGCGAGCAGCATCGCGGGCACGATGAACGCCGCCCGCCAGTCGTTCGAGAACGTCGTGACGAGCGCGCCGGAGGCGACGATGGTGATCGCCGAGCCGAGCTGGTAGCTCGTGCCGATGACGCCCATCATCCGGCCGCGCTGCTCGGGCGTGAACCAGTTGGCCATCACCTTCACGGTCGGGGGCCACCCGCCGGCCTGGAAGTAGCCGTTCGTGAACCACAGCACGAGGAGGAGCGCGGCGGTCGGCCCGAGCGTCGCCTGCGGGGCCACCACACGGACGACCGAGGTGACGCCGCTCGCGAAGCCTGGGAGCACCGGTCCGAGCAGGGTCGTGAGCGGCGCCGCCATCGCGAAGAGAAGGCACGCGGTGACCGAGCCGAACATGCCGACGAGGAGGATCTTCTTCGGGCCGTAGCGCTCGGCGAGCTGCCCGTTCACGAGCTGGCCGATGGCGTAGCCGACCTTGAGCGCGCCGAGCACGAAGCCCATCTCGAGGGGGTCGATCGAGAAGCTCTTCTCGATCTCGACCCTCGCCGGGCCGATGTTCACCCGGCACAAGTAGAACGCGCCGTACGTGATCCACACGACGAGCAGCGTTCGCCACTGTGCGCGCGACAGATCGAGCGAGCGCTTCACCGACGACGGCATCTTCGCCCAGCCTACCCGAACCTTTGCCACATGCGCCGGGCGGTGCGATGGAGGACGTGTGAACTTCGGTTCCATCCCGCCGGACGTGCTTGCTCTCGTCGCGGCGCTTGCGGTCGCCATTGCGGTCGTGCAAGCGCTGGTTCTGGCCGGGCGGCGCTGGCGGCGGCGGCGGCGGATGTCGCTGCGCATGGAGCGGGCGGTCGACGGGGAGGAGCGGGCGGCAGGGCTGCTCGAGGGGGAGGGGTACTCGGTCCTCGGGGCGCAGGCGGTGATCGAGCACCCGGTGCGGATCGACGACCGGGTGGTCGCGATCGCGCTGCGTGCGGACTACCTCGCGGAGAAGGGCGGGCTTCGCTACGTGGTCGAGGTGAAGACGGGGGCACTGGCGCCGCGGATCGAGACGAGCGCGACGCGGCGGCAGATGCTGGAGTACCGGATCGCGTTCGATGTCGACGGCGTGCTGCTGGTCGATGCGGAGAGCGGGACGGTCCACGAGGTGACGTTCCCGACGCTCGACCGGTTCGGGGGCGCGCGGGCGAGGGACGGGGCGAGCGGGTGGCGGATGGTCGCGCTCGCGCTCGTGGCGGTGATGATCGCGGTGGTGGTGGCGTTTGCGTTCGGGCTGGTGCGGTCGACGTAGGGTGGCGGTGGCGGGACGCGACCGGGCGATGGGATCAGGCGCGGAGGGAGCGCGCGACCTCGCCGACGTTCAGGTAGCCCAGCCCGGCGGTGGACCACCCCTTCTCGAGGAGCCAGGTCGAGGGCGGGCACGCCGCGGGTGGGTCGGGAGGCCTGGGCTCGCGCTGGTGCATCCACCCGTCGAACCAGGGGGCCGAGGAGCACGGGTCGATGAGCCCGACGTCGTACTCGCCGTGCTTGAGGTGGTTGTTGAGCACGTAGACGAGGACGTTGCGTACCTCGCTCGGTGTCGTGAGCTCGCGTCTGTGATGGCGGTCGCCCCAGACGCGGCCGCGCTGGCGGAGGAGCACGCGGTGGTTCACGCGCATGGCGACGCGGACGGCGAAGCTTCGCATGCCGCTCGTGAGCGACGCGGCGTCGTCGGCCTCGACGATGAGGTGGAGATGATCGGCCTGCACCGAGTAGTGCACGATGCGAAAGCCGTCACGTCGCGTCGCCCGGATGCTCTCGCGCACGAGCCGGTGGAGCCGATCGCTGCGAAGGCTGGGCAGCCCCTTCGCCCGCCGCATGGTGACGTGGACGGGACGGTACGCGCGGTGCGCGGGCCTCGTGCGGTGACGGACCTTCGGACGGAGCCCGGGCTTCGGCCCCGCATTGGGACGCGGACCTCCCCGGGTCTTCCGGTCGGCGAACGAGAGCTGGGCGACGCGCCGCGTCGCAGTCTTGTGCCCCCACCTCTCCTCCCGCGCGTTCATTATGGTCAGGGCGCTTCTAATCACGACCGCAACCGCCGCAATGGCGCGCAGAGAGGAAGTGGCCGAATTGAAGGGCGTCTAGCCCCATTTCGAGCGCGTAGCTTCCGGCGTTCCGCGCCCGTTCGCTCGCTACGCCGCGCTCTGCGCCCCGCCACGCCCGGTCGCTGCCGCGCGCGCGCGCGCCCGCGCGTCCCCGTCGCGCCCGCGCGTCCCGCATCTGCCCGCTCGCTCGGCGTCGCGGGCTGCGGCGTCGCGGGGTGCGGGCTGCGGCGTCGCGGGGTGCGGGCTGCGGCGTCGCGGGGTGCGGGGTGCGGGGTGCGGCGTGCGGGGTGTGGCGTGCGCGACTACAGCTCGTCTTCCTCGAACGCGCGCGCGTTGCGCGAGGACGCCGTGGCCTCGCGCACCGCTTTTTCACTCTTCGCCACCTCGCGCGCGAACGCCGGAGACCGCGCGAGCACTTCCTCGAGCTTCTCTTGCGCCGCGCGCGGGACCTTCTCGCGCGCGTTCCACGCGTCCTCGAACATCATCTCCGTCGCCGCCACCGCCAGCGACGGGAACGCGCCGTCCGGGACCTCGCCCGTGCCCACGATCAACAGGCGCGTCCACAGCGCCTTCATCGCGTGCATGAAAAGGCTCTCGAACGGCTTGCCCCGCAGGCCCACCTCCGCTCGCAGCTCCTTCGTCGAACGCGGCGACACCTCCCTCAGCCGCTCCAGCAGCTCCGTCGACTCGTGCGGGAGGCCCGCGAGCACGTCACCCGCCTGCGTCAGCCGGCCGAGCAGCGCATGGAACACCGGGAGCGAGAAGAACGTCGCCCGCCCGCGAAACCACTTCGCGTAAGCCACGTCACTCGAACGCGCGAGCTGCTCCCGCAGATGCCACACCTCGGCTACCCGTGGGTCGGCATCCGCATCCCACGACCACTCCATCTTGCTCCGCGGGTGGAGCTCGCTCCACAGCGACGGCGGCTCGCGGGCATTGTCGATCGGGTAGACCAGACAGAACCCCAGACGGTCGACGATCGAGAGGGCACGGGCGAGCTTCACTGCCGATCGACTATGGCACGCTCCACACCTCGGTGCCCGCCGGCACCTCCTCCGGCGTCACCCCATGGAGGCGGTACATCGCGAACGGCGGCAGCGGTCCGCGCATGTGCGCGACGTCGACCTCCGCCGTCACCTCGCGGCTCGTCCCGTCCGCGAACCGAAGCTCGACCGCGAACTTTCCCTTCGGCGCGCTCGCCGTCGTGAAGCGCGGCATCACCACGACGCCCGGCCCCTTTGCAACGAACGCATCCTCGACCCGCAGCAGTCGCTCGACCATCGGACTCACTTCGCCGGCTTGGCCGCGGGCTTCGTCGCAGGCGCCACCGTTCGCGGCGCCGGCGCCGGCGCCGCGGCCGTCTTCTTCAGCGGCGTCTTCCACAGGTACACGTAGTGCTCGCGATTCTTGGGCTCGCGATGATCCCGCGCGAAGACCGTCCAGTGGTTCTCGGGCTCGACGCCCTCCATGTCGAAGTCGTGCGAGACCACGCGCGACCCCGGCTTCAGCCTCTCGAGCTGCGGGATGAGCCGCACATTCAGCTCGGGCAAGAGATAGAGCGTCACCACCGTCGCCTTCGACAGGTCGACGGTGAAGATGTCCTGCTGCTCGATCGTCACGAGGTGCTCGACCTTGTTGCTCTTCACGTTGGCGCGCGACTCCGCGACACGCTTCGGGTCGATGTCGAAGCCGACCGCCTTGATGCCGAAACGCTTCGCCGCGTTGATGACGATGCGCCCGTCGCCGCAGCCGAGATCGTAGAGGACGTCGTCTCTCCCGATCGTGGCGACGTCGAGCAGCTTGTCGACCACGTTCTGCGGCGTCGGCACGTACTCGATGTCCGGAACCTGCTCCGGCGCCGCCACCTCGCCGCCCACCGGCGCCGCGCTCGAAGCGCTCGAAGCGCTCGAAGCGCTAGGCGCACCCTCGGCGCTCGCCGCCTTCGGGGCCGGCGCCGGCGTGCAAGACCACGACAGCGCAACCACCACACCCACCGAGAACGCAACCGAGCGCATGCGCGCAGGCTACCAGATCGCGCTCAGAACTGGCCGTTGCCGCCCTGCTGGCAGGTCTTGCACTCGGGCAGCGACGGCGTCACCGAGCACCTCTCCGGGCAGTAGCCGACCCGCAGGAACATGTACGGGTTGCCGCTGCCGTCATCGATCGCGTCGCAGCGCACCGAGAGGCCCTTCACCGTCATCTCTCCATAGCCGCCCTTCGCGCGCCACTGCGCGACGCACGCCGTGTCCGTCGCGACCCACGCCGGCAGCGACCCGAGCGGCTGCTCGACGCCCGCCGTGAGGTACTTCGCCTTCTGACACACCTTCGCGAGCGAGCAGTCGGACGCGAGCGGCTTGTTGACGTCGCCTGCCTTGATCTCGTAGCAGAGCTCGTACTCGCCGGCGCAGTCCACCTTCAGCGACGCGCTCGACCACGGGCCGTTCGGCAGCGCGGGCGGCGGCGGCGCGCCCGGCGTGTACTCGGGGCACTTCGGCTTGCCGGTCGCGCTGTCGATCACCGTGCTCACGATGTACGAGACGTTGCCGTAGTCGAGCGTGCACGGAACGACGTTGTCGAGCTTCCACTGCCCCTCCGAGAAGCACTTGCAGGCGTCCTTGCCCTGCGTCTGGCCCTTCGTCGGGAGGACCTGGCCTTCACAGGCGCCCCAGCCCTTCGTGTTCTCGTCGAGCTGGCGGCACGTGGTGACGCCGTCCTTGCACACGCCGAGGCTCCGGTTCGCGCGCAGCCCCGTCCAGCACGCGGCGGTCTTGCCGACCACGTCGCACGCGCAGCCCGGCTTGTTCTTGTCCGACGGACACGCCTCGGTGCCGGTCGGCGTCGGCGGGGGCTTGCTGCCGCTCGTCGGCCCGCACCACTTCGGCGCTGGATCGTTGGCGTAAGGGTCGACGTCCGGCGCCGGCTCGGTCGGAGCGAACTCGCCGGTCGTCGGTCCCCCGTCCGCCTCGTCCTCGCTCGCGAACGTCGAACGCGTGGTCGTGCCGCAGGCCGCCACCAGCGCGGCAGCCCCCACCATCACGACCGTGAAGAAGAGGCGAGGGGAGCCGGAAAGAGCATGCGTGCGAGGTGCCATCCCCCCGAAGAGCGCGCCCGGAGCCCGCGGTCGCACGATTTATCGCGCGCCCGCGTACTATCGCCGTCGATGCGAGCAATTCGCGGTTCGCTCGGGGTCCTCGGGCTCGTCCACGCGCTCATCCTCGTCGCCTGCGGAGGCAAAGGCGGAGGCGCTGCCGGCCCCACGCCCCCGGCCCCGGAGCCGGTCCCCGAGACGTGCGCGACCCGCATCCCGCCGCGGGACCCCGCGAGCGCGCTCGTCCCCCGCGCTCCGCTCCCGGCGTTCGTCTCTCCTCGCTCGACCATCGTGGTGCATGCCGAGGTCCCGCTCGCGGGCGTCAGGCAGGCGCTCGAGGCGAAGGTCCCGCGTCGCGTGGCCGAGGAGCGTGATCATGACCTCGGGGCCGCGGGCCGCCTCGAGTACACCGTCGACCGCGGGCCGTTCACGGTGCGCGTCGAGAAGGACGCGCTGGTCGTAGAGTCCCAGCTCCTCGGTCGCGCCCAGGCCTGCGCGAAGGGGCGCTGCTACGCCGGCTGTGCGCCCGAGGCGCACGTGACCGCGAAGGTTCCGCTCCGACTAGGTGCAGATTACAAATTTCATTCGTCAGAGGTCCGCATCGACGTGACCAAGGGCTGCCAGGTGCGCGCGCTCGGCGGGTTCCTCACCATCGACATCACGCCGACCCTCCGCAGCGCGCTCGCGGGGCAGTCGCGAAACCTCCAGGCGTCGATCGATCGCGAGCTCCCCGATCTGCGCCCCGAGGCGGCGCGTCTGTGGACCGAGCTCGGCAAGACGCGCGACCTCCCGCTCGGAATGTGCGTCGCGCTCGCGCCCGAGGAGATCACGCAGGGGCCGGCGAGCGGCACCGCGGAGCGCGCGCACCTCCGCTTCGGCCTGCTCGCGAGGCCCGAGGTGCGCGTCCGCTGCGCCGGCACCGCGCCTCCCGCGCCCGTTCGCGCCCCCGGCGCCGCGCCCGGCCTCGCCGTCCCGGGGGCGCCCGCTCCTCCGAGGCCGCTCCCTCCGCTGCGCGACGACGCTGCGCTTCCCGCGAGCGGCGACATCCACCTCGCGATCGTCCTCCCCGACGACGCGCCGGCGCGCGCCGTCGCGGGGTCCACCGACGCGGTCGACCTCGGCGATCGCCGCGCGCGCTTCGCCCGCGCGACCGGCGACGTCACCACCGGCCTCGTGCTGGAGCTCGCGGGCGAGGTCTGCGGCGACGCTCGCATGAGCGCGAGCGGCCTCGCCTGGACCGACGCCCAGTCGCTCCATCTCACCGGAGTCGCGGCCATGGCAGGCGAGGCCGAGCGGCTGTCGAGCGTCACGCTCGACCCCGCGCGCCTCTCGGCCGTCGTGGAGCGCGTGCCCATCGCGCTCCCGATCTCCGTGAGCGCGCTGCAAGCGTTGCTGCCCGAGATCGCGGGCGGGATGTCCGACGACAAGCTCACGGTCACCGCGACCGTCGAGAGCGCCCAGCCCGAGTCGGCCGGCCTGCGCAGCTCGGACCTCGTCGCGGTCGCGCTCCTCCGCGGCGCCGTCACGCTGCGGGCGAAGTAGCCGCTGGCGCGGGCCAGGTCGCTTCCTGTCCGGGACACCCTCGGGCGCCGCTAACCGCGCGATATCCGTCGCACGCGCTCGTGGCACGCGGTTGGCTTCACCGTCGCTCCCATGCCCAGCGACGACACCCTTCCTCGCTTCTCGGTCATCACCCCGCTCGCGAATGACGAGCTCGAGTCGCTCGCCGACCAGCTCGACGCGCACGCCGCGGTCGGTCTCGACGAGCTCCTCGGCCTCCTGCATGCCGTGGCGGTCGCGCCCGGGTTCGTGCCGCTGTCGGCGTGGCTCGGAGTCGTGCTGCCGAACGGGACGAGCATGCTTCGAGAGGACGTCGGCGAGAGGCTCCTCGTGCTCGTCATACGACTCTACGGGGAGGTCCTCGCACGTCTCGGCGCCGGCGAGGTGATGAACCCCGATCCGAGCGAGGCGACCGGCTGCGAGGCGTTCGCGCGCGGCTACGCGTCGGGTGCGGAGCTCGACGCGGAGTGGTTCGGCGACGAGCGCCGGTGGACGTTCGCGTCGTGGGCTGCCTACCTCGGTGGCCGGCTCGATCTCGTCCCGGCACCGACGCGCGCGATCTTCGCGGAGCGTGGCGAAGACGCGAAGAGCGACCTGCGCCACGAGATGGCGGCGCTGGTCCTCGGCGCGCACGAGAGCTTCATGAAGCTGCGTCACGCCAGCTTCGCGCGAGCGTCATCGGCCGTCGTGCTCGGGAGCCCAGGCCGGAACGCCCGGTGCCCGTGCGGCTCCGGGAAGAAGGTCAAACGCTGCTGCATCGACGCACTGGCGCGCACTGCTCCTCGGTGACCCGAGGCCGCGCGGCAATTCCCCGCGGCCGATCTCGTCGACGTACCGGGCGCGCGACCACACGCTGAGACGGATCGGCTGCCGCCGAACGAAGAATTCCGATTGGTGAGGAGGGCAGACGATGTCGTTGCGCGACGTCACCGCCGCTCGTGGGAAACCTGGTCGAGCTCGTCATGTTCTCGGCCGGTCTGCGAACCAGCATGGCCGACGTTCTGGCCGAGGTGCGCGGTCCGGCCCTTCTCGTGCGCGAGCTCCTCGTGCTCACGCTTGCCGTTCCGCTCGTCACGCTCCTGGTCATCCGCGTCCTTTCGGTGACACCGCCGTCGTCCGTGGTCTTCGCTCTGCTGGCGATCTGTCCGGCGGCACCCGACGTCCTCTATGGCTTCCGGAGGCGTCGCAGCGCCGCGCCGAAGGCGCTCGCCGTCGTCGGCGTCGCGCTGGCGACGTCCGTGCTGTTCGTGCCGGCGTGGCTATGGGCCCTCGAACGATACCTGGGATACGAGCTCCGGCTCTCGGCCTCGTAGCTCGCGACGATCCTCGTGCTCAAGGCGTTCGTACCGCTGGGGCTGGGCACTCTCGTGGGGCGCTTTCTGGCGGCGCTTTGCGACGACCGTGGCCCCCGTCCTGGACATCGCGGTGCTCGTCGCTTGTGGTGTCGGAGCTGCTCCTCCTTCGGGTCGGCGCCGACACACTGCGCCTCGTGACGTTGCGCCTCGGAGTCGCGGCGGTGCTCATCACCGTCGCGTGCGCCGTGCTCGGAAGGGTCGCGGGAGGGCGAGACTCGGAGCTCGGGGAGATCCTGTCTGCGGCAGCGGTGAACGGGAATCCTTCGCTCGCGCTCGCGGTGATCGCCGCGAGCGATCCGACGCTGAAGACCGGAGGCGTCGTGGCCGCCTATCTCCTGGTTCGCGCGGGCGCGACGATTCTCATCCCTTTCGTGACCAAGCTTGCGCCAGCGCGGTTCCGTGAGAGCCTCGTAGCCGGGTGCCGCGCCCTACGTGCGCCCGTGAGCGCTTGGGCGCCACGAGCGCCGCGCCACGAGGTGACGCGACAGCGCCTTGGCGCCGTTCGTGAGTAGCGTCAGTCCGCGGGCGGATACGACGCCCGCGACCGTGGCCACCCCGACGGCAGCCAGGCACGTCAGCTTCGAGCTGATAGGGCCTCCGATCCCGATCACCACCATCACCGCCGTGACGGGAAGTCGATACCCGCCCGCGATGCCCGCGGCAGCGCCCGAGGCTCCAGCGAGGTCCGGGGGGCAGACCGAACGCTTCGGCGAACACGCGGCCGACGGTGTCACCGATCGCGAGGAACGGCACGAACACGCCACCACACCCACCCGCGGCCACGGCGGACGTCGTCATCACGGCTCGGAGCAGCCCGACGGCGAGGAGTGTGAGCGCTGCGGTTTTCGTCGTCTCCGCCCAGACGATGGCGTTTCCGCCGGGGCCGACCGAGGCCGCGGGCGTCGCGATGATGGCGACCGCCACCGCGGACGCCAGCAAGGCGAGCCCTCCGATCACCAGCCGAACGACCGGCGTGGCCTGCCACCCCTTTGCCCAGTAGATCGCCTCGCCCGTGAGCGACGTGACCGCGCCGCTGATCGCTCCGATGGAGAGTGCGGCGACCGCGGCCTGAGACACGTCGGCGGCCGGCACCTTCGGCACGACGAGGCGAATCAGATCGAGGTCGAGGCCCACGTTGATCCCCCAGCCGACAGCCCCACCCACGAGCGCGGCGATCACCCGATCGAGGCTCAGCGCGACATTGCGTCGGCGGCCGAGCTCGAGAATGAACGCGGTGCCGACGAGGGCGATGCCCATCAGTGCGGCCACTCCGCCGGCGCCTCCCGCCACGGCTCCACCGACTTGTCCTTCGAGACCCCGTGCAGCACGAACGCGGACACGGCCAGGCCGAGGAGCGGCAGCGCCAGGAGCGCCCACGTGTCTTGCCGTGACACGACGGCGAGGATCTCCTTGATCAGCTGGGTGATGACCACCGCCACGGTGGCACCGGCGAGCCCACCCAGGAGCCCGCCGACGGATGACGTCCAGATCGTCGCCCAGCGTGAGGGCGATACGCTCGTCGGTCCGACCATTCTTGCCTCGGCTCTCGTTCCCGGTTGCGATGATCGTGCCGAGGAAGGCTCGCGGTGCGTGTGGCCCACGGACGCGGATGCCGCCGAGTCGCGCCTTCTGATCCTCGACCTGCAGGCGTCGATCGAACGGGAGCTGCCCGACCTGCGCCCGAGGCGGCGCGCCCCTGGCAGGGCCGACCTCGTCGCCGCGACGCCGAGCCTGGCGCCGACGCCGCGGCGTGGCGGACTGCGCCGAAGAGCAATGCTACGATCGCGGCCATGGTTCGCTCGTTCGTCGCCCTCGCCCTCGTCGCCTCATCGGTCACCGCGTACGCTCAGATCAGGCCCGCGCCCGCCGCGCCCGCCGCGCCGGTCGGCCTGCGCCTCACGCCGGTCACCGTGGCGACCGAGCTGCGGACACGGTTCGCCAGCAAGCGACGCTTCGACGCGAGCAAGCTCCCGGTCACCTATCGCGGCGACACGCCGGTACTGAGGGTCAAGAACGGGCGCTCGTACCAGCTCGCGAGCAACGCCGAGCAGGTGCAAGCCGCCACGGTCACGCCGCCGGCGGTCGCTGAGATCGACAAGCGTAAGGCCGCCATCCAGGCCTGGCGACCCGGCGTGGGGTGGCCGGCCTGAAGGTGGCGGGCGCGAACCACACCTCGACGCAGACGCCGGTGAAGGACCAGGGACCGCGAGGGAGCTGCGTCGCGTTCAGCAACCTCGCAGGCATCGAGGCCTGGGTGAAGCGGAACCAGAACGTGACGCGCGACCTCTCCGAGAACCACGCTCACGAGCTGTTCTTGGCGGTGGGCGGCGGCACGTGCGATCCCGACAAGGGCGTGGGCCTGAAGTCGATGCTCGCGCTTCGAACGAGCGGCGTCTGCGCCGAGCCGCTCTTCCCGTACACGCCGACGTGCCCCGCATCGACTCCGCAGGCGTGCACGAGCTCGACGGAGAGGCTGCGGATCGCGAGCCTCTATCCGCTCTCCTTCCCCGGCCTGCCCAACCAGCCCCAGTTCGACGTCCGCAACACGTCGATGCTCGAGGCCCTGCTCGACGGCGGGTTCGACATCGAGTTCTCGATCCAGATCGCAGGTAGCGACTGGTCGGACGGCACCGCCGAGACCGGAACGATCGACGCCCAGAGCAACGGGAACGGCGATCCCGCGGGATCGGTGGGCAACCACGGGATCCTCGTCGTCGGCTACAACCGCGCGGGCGACTACTTCCTCTTCAAGAACAGCTGGGGCACCGACTGGGGGCAGAGCGGCTACGGCCGCCTCAGCTACGACTACGTCGAGACCTACGCTCGCTACGGCTACGCGATCCTCGGCGTCGGACAGTGACACGCTGCGCGCGGAGTCGCCGCGAGGCTTGGTAGGCTGAGCGCGTGTACCACCCCGAAGGTCCCACGTTCCTCGAGCTGATGCGGCAGGCGCTCGTCTCCACCGAGCGCGGGTACGACCTCATCGCTCCCAAGTTCGACCACACGCCGTTCCGCACGCCCGACCCCGTGCTCGACGCGATGATGCGGGCCATCGCCGACGACGCGACGCCCGCTCGCCCCGTCCGCGCGGCGCTCGACGTGTGCTGCGGCACGGGCGCAGCGATGAGTCACTTGCGTGCAATCTGCAAGGAACGCGTCATGGGCCTCGACTTCAGCCAGGGGATGCTCGACGAGGCGCGCCGCCGCGTCGCCGCTGCGCCCGGTGACGCCGCCGTCGAGCTCGTTCGTGGCGATGCCCTCGCGCTGCCCTTCGAGTCCGAGTTCGACGTTGCCACGTGCGTGGGCGCCTTCGGCCACATCCTCCCCGAGGACGAGGACCGCTTCGTCGCCGGGATCGCCCGTGCCCTCCGCCCCGGCGGTCGCTTCGTGTTCGCGACCAGCGAGATGCCGCCGGTCAGCTCGGCCTCGTGGTGGCTCGCGCGGAGCTTCAACGCCGTGATGCGCGTGCGCAACGCCGTCCTCCACCCGCAGTTCATCATGTACTACCTGACGTTCCTCTGGCCCGGCGTCCGCGCGCGCCTCGAGCGCAACGGCTTCAGCGTCGAGGCCCGACGAGGTCTCTGCCCCGCGCCCTACGATCGCGTGATCGTCGTCATCGCGACGAAGGACTGACCGTCACTCGTCGCTCGCGAACACGACGCGTCCGAGCCTCGCCTCCTCGGCAGGAGCGTGGGCGCGCTCCTCCTCGAGCGCCTCCGCCTCGGCCTCGAGGTCGGCGAACCGGTACCGCACCTCGCCCTCGGGGCCGACGTCGACGTCGCCGCCGAGATCGACGACGCGCGCGGTGATCTCCTTCGACGTGGGATCCTCGCCGGTCGCGACGCGATACGCGACGCGCAGCGCCTCGTCCGGGACGGGCTCCTTCTTCGGCGCACGCGTGAGCACCTCGCGCAGGATGGCGAGGCGCGCATTCTCACGGGCCACCGCCTTCTCCTTGCGCGATTGCAGGGCCGCACGCGCAAGCGGCAGCGCGAAGAGCGCGAGCGAGAACACGAGCGGCACGAGGCCGAGCGCGATCGGCACGCCGTCGTACGGCAAGACCAGCGGCGGCGCGCCCTTGGGCGGGCGTGTCGTGAGGAGCGTGAACAGGTTCGAGATCGTCAGCCCGTGCGAGAGCACCCACGAGCTCGCGAGCAGGTTGAAGCCGTTGAGCAGGGCGATGGCCAGGTTCGAGCCGCCGTCGTTGCCCGTCAGCGGCGGGAGCGTCGCCGGCGTCTCCCATGCGGCAACGCGCGTGCGCCGGTCCGCAGACACGGCCCCGGCCTCCGACATCGCCGTGCGTCGCATCCCCTCGAAGCGGTAGAGGATGCCGCCCTGCTCGGCGACCTCGACGTCGCCGTCGTGGTCGAGCATGAGGCGCGCCATCAGCGGGTCGGCCTCGTCGCGCGGCAGACCCGTCACTCGCATCACGTCCGCGAGCCCGATGCGGCCCTTCTGCTCGCGGATCTCCTCGAGGATGCGCGTGCGCATCGCCTGCGGGTCCACCGGCGGGACGGACGGCCCGAACACGAAGCGGTTCACCTTCTCGTAGAAGGGCACCTTGTTCGGGTCGCGCTCGCGCGGCTGCCTCGCGCCGGCGAAGCCGCCGCCGTGGCCGTACGAGCGGCCCACGTAGAGGGGAGAGAACGGGTGGAACGTCCAGAACATCGCGTCGAGGATCGCGCGGAAGAGCCCGCCGACGAGCCCGAGGCCGACGCTGCTGTCGTCGCGATCGCTCGAGCCCTTCGCGAAGGTGAGCCCGATGAGGATGCCGACGAAGAGGAGCGCGTAGCCGATCATCGCGATGAGGAGCCACGCGCGGACGACGAACCGCCCGGCCGCGAAGAGCGCATGGCCGATCGCCCCGAGCACGCGCGCCGTCGCCTCGCGCGTCTCCCAGGGCTTCGTGAAGCCGGTGGGGAACACGTGCACGAGGTCGCCGTCCTCCGTGACGCGGAGGTGACCGCGATACTCGCTCGTAAGGAAATGCAGGCCGGCCTCGGCGTCGCGCAGGGCGAGGCCGCTCGCGACGGAGGCGTCCGCCACCGTCATCGGTTTCGTGGGGTCGGCGATCTTCCGCCGGAGCACGTCCGCGGCCGCGGGCGGCTCCATGGTGCGAGGAGCGGGGAGCACCGCGACAACCTAAGCCCGCGCGGCGCGTTGCGCCACGCCCGTGCTTGCCGTGGCACGGTCGAGGTCTGGAGGGGCTCGAGGCTCTGGAGGCTGTAGAGTCGTCCCATGAGCTCCGGAGCTTCGCTGGGTCCGCTGACGCCGCTCGAGACCGTCGTGCTCGAGGACGCTGGAGCGCGAGCCCGCGTCGTGGTCGCGCCCTCGCGCGGCGGCATGGTCACGAGGTTCGAGGTCGACGGTACGCCCGTGCTCTTTCTCGACGTCGCGTCGCTCGTCGACGAGACCAAGAACGTTCGCGGTGGCAACCCCGTGCTCTTCCCGTCGCCGGGCCCGCTCGCCGGCGACCGGTTCACGTATGGCGGCCGCTCGGGGAGCATGAAGCAGCACGGCTTTGCCCGACAGCGCGCGTGGTCGGTGATCGCGACCGAGGGAGACCCGAGCCGCAGTGAGGTCACCCTCGAGCTCGTCTCCGACGACGCGACGCGGGCACAGTACCCATGGGACTTCGTGGCAAGGCTGAGGTACGCGCTCGCGGGCACGACGCTGACGGTCGAGACGCGCATCGAGAGCAAGGAGGAGGCGGGCGGGGCGGCCATGCCGTTCTCGCTCGGCTTCCACCCGTACTTCCACGTCGCGGACGCCGACAAGGCACGCGCGCGCATCGCTACCCTTGCGACGCGCGCCTACGACAACGTCACGAAGAAGGTGATCGACTTCACGGGCCCCGTGGACCTCACGCTGAAGGAGCTCGACCTCCACCTCTTCGACCACCACGGGAACAGCGCGACGCTCGACCGCGGCGCCGACCGCATCGTGGTGTCGGGCGATCCCGAGCTCGGTCGCTGGGTGATCTGGACGCTCGCAGGCAAGGACTTCGTCTGCCTCGAGCCGTGGACGTCGGGGGCCGACGCCCTGAACACCGGCGAGGGGCTCCTGATGCTCGCGCCCGGCGAGGCCCGGACCCTGACGATGACGATGCGCCTCGAACGTGCCTGAACCGGGGTATGCTCGGGGCAATGGCTGCCACCACTGTCGTCTTCGAAACGGACCTCGGAACCTTCGAAATCACGCTCGACGCGGAGCGCGCTCCGAAGAGCGTCGAGAACTTCCTCGAGTATGTCGACGAGAAGCACTACGACGGCACGATCTTCCACCGCGTGATCCCCGGCTTCATGGCGCAGGGCGGCGGCTACGACGCGAGCTACGAGAAGAAGCCCGTTCACGACGCGGTCGAGAACGAGGCCGACAAGACGCGCAAGAACACGCGCGGCACCGTCGCGATGGCGCGCACGAGCGAGCCGCACTCGGCGACCGCTCAGTTCTTCGTCAACGTCGCGGACAACGCCTTCCTCGATCACACCGCCAAGTCCGGGAGCGGCTGGGGCTACACCGTCTTCGGTGAGGTCACCTCCGGCATGGAGGTCGCGGAGAAGATGGTTGCCGTCCCGACCGGGCCGCAGGGCCCGTTCGCGAAGGACGCGCCGCAGAAGCCGATCCTGATCAAGTCGGCACGCCGCAAGGTCGTGTGACCCACACGAGGTGGCTCGCCGTGGCTGCCGCGCTCCTCCTCGCGTGCGGGGCGAGCGCTTCGGCATGCCACGCGCGCGCGCCCGTTGCCGTCGCTCCGGCCCGCGCGCCCTCGCCGGGGCCGGTGATCGCGACCCCGACCCCGACCGCGACCGCAGCTCCGACCGCGACCCCGACCCTCGCCGACGCGAGCGCGCGCTTCGCCGCCGTCGACAGCGCGATCGAGGCTGCCATCGCGGCGGAGAGGATGCCCGGCTGCGTCCTCGTCGTCGGTCGTCACGACGAGGTGCTCCTCCGCAAGGCCTACGGCTCGCGCGCCCTCCTGCCGGATCGCGTGCCGATGACGCTCGACACCGTGTTCGACCTCGCGTCGCTCACGAAGCCGCTCGCCACCTCCACGAGCGTCATGATCCTCGTCGAGCGCGGCAAGGTCGACCTGCGCGCGCCGGCCTCGCGCTACGTGCCGGAGCTGGCGAAGCTCCCGCCGTTCACCGTCGAGCAGCTGCTCACGCACACGAGCGGCCTGCCGGCGGCGACGCCCATCTCCGACTACGCGAGCGCCACGACGACCGACCACAGCGCGGTCATGCGCGTCCTCGGCGAAACGCTCGCGGGGAAGCTCAAGGCCGCTCCCGGCGAGCGCTTCCTCTACTCGGACGTCGGCTTCGTCGTCCTCGAGGAGATCGTCCGGCGCCGCGGCGGCAAGGACGTCGCGACGTTCACGCGCGACGAGATCTGGACGCCGCTCGGCATGGCGGAGACGGGGTACCTGCCCGGAGCGACGCTCCGCGCCCGCGCCGCGCCGACCGAGCAGCGCGACGGCCAGTTCATGATCGGCGACGTGCACGACCCGCGCGCCTGGGCGATGGGCGGTGTCGCCGGGCACGCGGGCGTGTTCTCGACCGCCGACGACCTGTCGCGATACGCGCGCGCGATGCTCGGCAAGGGCTCGCTCGACGGGAAGCGCATCGTCAGCGAGCGGACGTTCGAGGCGTGGACGACCCGCCACGACACCTCGAGCGGCGGCCGAGCGCTCGGCTGGGACAAGGACAGTCGCTTCGCCTCGCACCGGAGCACGCTGCTCTCGCCTCGCGCCTTCGGCCACGGCGGCTTCACGGGCACCGTCATGTGGGTCGACCCCGGCAAGGATCTCTACGTCGTGTTCCTCTCGAACCGCGTGCACCCCGACGGCAAGGGTGCAGTGAACCCGCTCGTCGCGGAGCTCGCGACCCTCGCGATCGAAGCGAGCGACGTGCGGACGGGCATCGACGTCCTGCGTGCGGAGTCGTTCGCACGCCTCGCGGGCGCTCACATCGGGCTCGTGACCAACTCGAGCGCGCGCGCGAAGGACGGGACGAGCACCCTCGACGCGCTGCGCGCCGCGCCGAACGTGACGCTCTCGGCGATCTTCTCGCCCGAGCACGGCATCCAGGCGGTGGCCGAGGGCAAGATCGCCGACGGCGCGTACCACGGCGTGCCCGTCTACAGCCTCTACGGCGATCGCGCGTCGCCGACCGGGTCGACCCTCGGCGGCATCGACACGCTCGTCTTCGATCTGCAGGACGCAGGCGCGCGCTTCTACACCTACGCCTCGACGATGAAGCTCGCGATGAAGGTCGCGGCCGACAAGAAGCTGCGGTTCGTCGTCCTCGACCGACCGAATCCGCTCGGCGGCAAGGAGGTCTCGGGCCCGGTCCTCGAGCCGGCGCGCGCCGGTTCGTTCGTGAACCACCATGCGCTTCCCGTGCGCCACGGCATGACGATGGGCGAGCTGGCGAAGCTCTTCGTCGACGACGACAAGCTCGACGTGAAGCTCGAGGTCGTGCAGATGCAGAACTGGAGCCGACGCCAGTACTTCGACCACACGGGCCTCGCCTGGGTCAGCCCGTCACCGAACCTCCGCTCGGTCGAGGAGGTGGTGCTGTATCCCGCGGTCGGTCTGCTCGAGTCGACGAACCTCTCCGTCGGGCGGGGCACCGACACGCCCTTCGAGGTGCTCGGTGCGCCGTTCGTCGACGGCGAGGCGCTCGCCAGGAACGTCACCACGCGCGGCATCCCGGGGCTCGCCGTCGAGCCGGTCACGTTCACGCCCACCGCGAGCCCGCATCAGGGCAAGGCGTGCAAGGGGCTGCGCCTGCGCGTGACCGACCGCGCGCGCTTCGAACCGGTGCGTGCCGCGGTGACGATCGCGCTCGCGCTCCAGGAGCTGCATCCGAGCGAGTGGGACCTCGACCACGTCGACCGCATGCTGCAGAGCAAGGCGGCGCTCGACGGGATCAGAACGGGGATGAGCGTCGACGCGATCGCCGCGACGTGGTCCGGGCCGCTCGCTTCGTTCGTGAAGAAGCGCGAGCGGTTCCTCCTCTACTGAGGAGACTCGGAGGACGACGGCGAGGACGGCGACGCCTGCGGACGCTGCGCCGACTGCGCTGACTCGAGGAGAGCGCGCCGCGTGCGGAGGCCATCGCGGAGGGTCCACGCGCCGCCGCCGAAGAAGATGAGGAGCGCGAGGCCCAGGGCCGGAGTCGGCGGGCCGCCGTGGAGCACGGCGGCGACGATCATCCCGACGCCCGCGAGGAGCGCGACCACACCGGTCGAGATTCGCTTGTAGGCGATCATCTTGGCGATCGAGCGATCGACGGTGCGGGGCATCTTCACGGGGGAGGCTCTAGCACGGGGGTAGGCGGATCGGGAGGCGGGGCCGGGGTCGGGATCGGGGTCGGGGCGTCGGTCGGGGTCGGGGTCGGGGTCGGGTCCGGCTCGGGGGCCGAGGCGTCGTGCGGCCGAGCCGGACGAGCCGGACGAGGCGGGGCGAGGGGAGGCGCGAGCGGCAAGCGCTCGGTCTGGACGCGATCGAAGAAGGTGAGCGACATCTCGACGTCCCATTCGGGCAGCGCATGCCCGCCCTCGCGGACGATCATCGCGTGGGGCCAGGCCTCGCGCGTGAGATCGGAGTCGAGGTGGAGGAGCTCCGGGCTCGACGGGTCGTCGTCCGCGTCGATGAGCAGCACGGGCGGCCTCGCGCCGACGGGCGTCATCGGTGACACCGGACCTCCATGCGCGACCGTCACGGCGTCGAACGGCAAGAGCGCACGCGACGCGATGAGGGATGCGAAGTAGCCGCCGTTCGAGAAGCCGAGCAGGACGCGGCGCGTGGGGCGCGCGCGCCGCTCCGCCTCGCCGAGCGCGGTCGCCCAGCGCGCGACGAACGCCGCGCCGTCCGTCGCGTTGCGCTCGTTGCTCGGCCAGCACCACCACGTGGCGAGCTGCGCATCCGAGCACTCGCCCTGCGTTCCGCGGAGCGCCAGCACGGAATATCCGCGAGCCGTGGCGAGGCGCGCGACGCGCGCTTGCCGCTCCTGCTCCTCGCCGACCATCTCGGGAGAGTAGCGACCGTGCAAGTACACGAGGAGCGCGCGCGGCTTGTTCGCCTCGCGCCCGAGCGCGAAGCAGCCGCCGCCCGCGATCGGCTCGAGACCCGATGCACACCAGTCGATCAGGGCCGCATCGGGCGGCTCGCTCGCCGCGGTTGAACGTTCGCCGTGCGGTCGCCCTCGCAGCACGAACACCGCCGTCACCGCGAGCACTCCGACCGCGATCGCCCCGTAGAACCGGGCGGCGTGCGCGTGGGCGGCACGTGACATCCGCTCCTTCCTAGCCCAGCTCGCGCCGCGCCACCACGCGGCCCCCCCCCCCGCGGCGATCGCTTGTCACATACCCGTGTTGGCGCTCTGACCGGCGAGGATCTCGCTCACCGCGCGGTCGATGCGCGTCGCGAACATCTCCCACAAGAAGGGTGCAACATACACGTTGAGCCCCGGGACCCACGCGACGATGACGGCCGCCATGCCGAGCCCTCGCGGGACCGGCGCGCGAAAGGGCCGCGTCGCGCGGACGCGCTCGAAGCCGTCGGAGACCGCCATCACCAGACCGAGCTTCCACACCCACGAGATCCCCGGCACGAAGGAGAGCCCGACCACCAGGCCGGAGCTCACGTTGTCGACCGGACCGACCTTGCGCAGCGCCTCCGGAAGGTTCGACCAGGTGCGCTCGAGCCAGAGCAGCTCGCAGACGGAAGCCGCGATGCGGAGCAGGAGCGCCACGAGCAGGAAGAGGAGTGCGATGACGAGCGGCCCGGCGTAGCGCTCGGGGTCATCGCGATCGAACCGCGGGATCGTCCTGCGGACGAAGACCCCGAACCCGATCGACGCGCCCACGGCCAGCACGGAGAGCACGAGCGCGATCGCGCGCGCGCGGCGCGCCTGGGGTCGCACGACGTGCGCGAGCTGCGGCGCCACCTGCATTCGCGAATCGTAACAGGGTCAGGCGCGAGCGCGCATCGCCGGCGCCGCGAGCCGGTCTTCGGTCGACGTGTCGAATTCGTCGTCGAACGCGCTCGGCTGCTCGGCGACGCGGACGCGCGCGCCCGACGGAGCGCCCTCGAGGTCGAGCCGCGAGGAGACGCGAGTGAACCGCGCTGCGTCGGCCCTGGCGCGATCTCGCTGCGCGACGAGGACGGGCAGGACGAGCATGAAGCCAGGAATGCTCGAGAGCGCGAGGGCGAAGCCGGCGGCATCGTGCAGGACCATCGCCGTGACGAGCGTGACGACCGAGGTGAGGCCGCCGAGCAGGATCCCCCACGCTCGCATCTTGACGACTCCGAGCGCCGACGCGAGCAGCGAGAGGGAGAGAACGAGGAGCCCGATCGCGGCGCCGGCGTGCCAGCGGAGCCCGTCGAGCGCGAAGAGCCCCGTCACGAGGCCCGCGCCGACCGAGGCCGTCGCGCCGGCAAGGAGCCACCGGCGGAAGGAGCTCGGCGCGAACTCCGCCTTGGCCTCGTCGGTGTGGAGCATCGGGCGAGCCAGGAGCAGCGCGCCGCCGCTCCCGGCCGCGATCGCGGTCGCCGTCAGGTCGAAGTGACCGCTGAACAGCGAGAAGGCCGTGACGAGGGCGGCGGGGGCAAGCACGGTCCATGCCGCGCCCCGCGCCAGCACCTGCGCGGCCATCGAACGACGCGAGAGCCCGACGCCGGCGGCCGCGACGACGCCGGAGCAGGCGAGGAGACCCCACTCGATCCAGTGGAGATCGTGCACGGCGTTGGCGGCGAGCCCGCCCGCCGTGGCGATCAGCGCGGCCGAGCCGAGGAGCCTGCGCCGGTTCGACATCACGGCATTCGTGGGCATCCGGGGTGGGACGCTCGAGCGCGGCTGGTTGTTCCCGGTTTTTGGAGGTGTTGGGACGGGAAGGGTACGCTTGGGCCGTGCGTTTCCCGGTCGCCCTCGGAGCATGGATCGTCGCCGGGACGAGCCTCGGCTGGGGTCATGTCGCGGCGGTCTCCTCGGAGGTGGGCGAGAGCCTACCGCCAGGGCCGTCGACCGAGCCGGCCGAGCTTGCGAGCACGCCCCACGACGGTCCGGCCTTCACGCCCTCGGCCCCCGAGCGCCCCGAGCCGACGGCGAGCGCCGACGACCGGCCCGAGCCTCCCGCCACTCGCTATGCCGCGCTGACGAACGAGGCGTGCGAGGCCGAGCTCACGACGCGCGCCATTCCGCACCGCGGAGTCGGTCCGAAGCGAGGCGTGGCGGCGCCCGTGCGACTCCTGGGCCCGCTCGCGGGCGTGACCTTCCACACGCTCCTCCCGCCGGCCGAGCGCGGGCGCTCGTCGTACGAGCTCTTCGACTGTCGCCTCGTGCTCGCGCTGGACGACCTCGCGAAGCTGCTCGCCGCGCAGGACGTCGTCGAGGTCATGTACTACTCGGCCTATCGGCCCCCGCCCGCGGGCTTCCCCGAGGGACGTCTCGGCGAGCGTCACGACGGCGGTCTCGCGATCGACATCGGGTACTTCCGCACGAGAGACGGTCTCGGTCTCAACGTCGAGCGCGACTACCAGTCATGGCCGGGCGATAGGCCGTGCGCTCCGGGCCCGCCGCCGAAGCAGATGACGCGCAGCTCGTTCGCCCTCAGGAAGATCGCCTGCGACGCGATCGAAGCGCGCCTCTTCAACGCGGCGCTCACTCCCGGTTACGACCCGACGCACCGCGATCACTTCCACTTCGAGCTGAAGGCCGGAGCGGGCTGGTTCGTCGTTCGCTGAGGCTACTCGGGCAGCACGCTCGCCCGGAGCGGCTTCTCCGCCGTCTCGGACAGGAGCGCGAGGGCAGGGCCGTACGAGGCGGCGAGCGCGGAGAACTTCGCGGCCGGTAGGCGGAGCAGCAACGCCTCCGTCGCGGCGCGCACCGTGGTGTCGGCGCTCACCGCGCCCACGAGCGAAGCGTGCCCGAAGGCGCTTCCGCGCGCGACGCGCGTCTCCTCACCGCCGCTGCGCGTCGCCGTCACGTTGCCCGCGAGCAGCACATAGAGGCCGTCGCTCCGCTTGCCTCGCTCCGCGAGCACCGTTCCCGGGGTTGCGCGGCGGATCTCGAAGAGCTGCGCGAGCTCGAGGCGTACCTTCGGCGTGAACGTCGTGAAGAGCGGCGACGCGTGCATGAGGTTCATGAGCAGTCGGCGGGCGAGCAGCTGGAAGAGCGCGTCGCCGAGCGCCTCGTGACGCTCCACCACCTCGTCGAGCTTCTTCTTCTCGATCCGGAGCGCCATCAGCCTCGTCTCGGCGCGCACGTCGGCCTGGCGCTGTCCCTCGTCGAGCAGACAGCCCTCACCGACGACGTCACCCTCGCCGACACGGATCTCGGGGCTCCCGCGCACGGTGACGCGCGCGACGCCGTCGATGATCGCGTAGAGCGCGAAGGCCGGCTCGTCGCGCATCATCATCATGGCGCCCGGAATGAGCTCGACGAGCTCCGCGACGTCGGCGAGATCGAGGAGCGCCTCGCGCGACAGACCCGCGAAGAGACGGAACGTCGCCATCGCACCGAGGCGATCGATCGAGGGCTCCGTGGCCACCGGAAGGTGATCGGACGACAAGGGCACGGGGATGTCGCGGGTGACGTCCTCGTCGTCGGTCTCCTCGACGGCGATGATGTCGACGCTGTCGATGGTCTCGGCCTCGACGTCCTCGAGGAGGATGTCGAGGCTCGACGGCTCGGCGAGGTCCATGAAGCGGATCTCGTCGCGGCGCGAGTCCTCGGCGATCGTCAGGGGAACGGGGCGCTGGATGATCGGCGCGACGAGCCGCGGGGAGGAGCCCTGGGGCTTCTGCGGCTCGAGCCGAGCGAGGAGGTCGGTGCGCGCGGGGTTCAGCGACGTGACGAGCTTGGCCATCGCGATCGCGTGCGCGCTGAAGCCCTTGTCGGCGTATCGCTCGGCGGCTCGCACGAATGCCTCCTCGGCCTCTGCGGTCTTGCCGAGGCGGCGGAGCGCCTCACCGAGGCGTTGGGACCAGCGCGGCTCCTCCTCGAGCTGCTCGAGCGCGGTGAGCGCCGCCACGGCGTCGGTGGGCTTGTCTCGCTCTACCGCTCGGTCCCACTGGTCTCGCAGCTCTTCGATCCGCGCTGCGCTCATCCTCCCATCAACGGCCAAGCAGGGCATCTCGTCAAGGCCGTGTCGCGTCGGGCGAGGCGTGTCGAGAGCCGGTGCACGCGCGATCCACCCTGGAAAATACGGGTGATTGTGTGAAGTGAGGCTGCAACATTCCTCGTGCGCAAACGGGGCGCTCATGACAGATTTGATCCGTCGACCCCGCTGCGTTTCGCGAGCCCGCGGTCAACGCGCGAGTCGTCCCGGAGGACCCGTGTCGCGACCCCGAGACCTCACCCCTGTACGCGCCGGCCTCGTGGCCTTGCTTTTTGGTCTTGCGACCGCGTCTGCGTGCTCGTCGGCCGACAGCGCCGCCGAGGCGAGCTGCACGAACGCCATCAAGGACGGCGACGAGATCGGCGTCGACTGCGGAGGTTCGTGCACGACGCTGTGCACCGGCGCCGGCTGCACCGCGAACGAGGAGTGCGCGAGCGTCAAGTGCGAGAACGGCGCGTGCGCGGCCAAGGTCGGCAAGCCCTGCGGCGTCGGCACGATGATCGCGCTGTGCGACAACGGCCAGCCCTGCGAGCTCGACAAGGACTGCAAGTCGCTCACGTGCAACGGCAACACGTGCGCGCTCACGCCGGACAGCCCGCCCGGCCCCGCGGACGGCAAGAAGAACAACGGCGAGACCGACGTCGACTGCGGCGGCGCGAGCGCCCCGAAGTGCGCCGACGGAAAGACGTGCGTCGCGGACGCCGACTGCGCGACGGGCTACTGCCCGGCCGACAAGAAGATCTGCGTCGCGCCGCGTTACGACGACGGCGTCAAGAACGGCTCCGAGACGGACGTCGACTGCGGCGGCGACGTGAAGGCCACAGGCTTCTTGAAGTGCGTCGAGGGGAAGGTCTGCGCGGCCGACACCGACTGCAACGGCGCCTGCAGCTACGAGAAGAAGTGCGTCGACATGCCGAGCTGCAAGCCGCACAACGGCGGCGACACATGCGGCGGCGGCGATCTCGGAGCCGGTCAGGCCGAGACGCACCAGACCGCCACCGCCTCGGTGCCTGGCCACGAGAATTGCTGCCGGACACTTGCCGTCCCGGGCTACACCGCGCCCGATCACGTCGGGAAGAAGGTCTACCTGGACAAGTACGAGGTCACGGCGGGACGCGTCCGGGCGTTCATCGAGTGGCTCACGACGAACGGGGGCGGCGCGCCGAACATGCGGGCTTGGGTCGCGGCCCACACGCCGACGATCTGGGATCCCGCGTGGAACATCTTCCTCCCGACCGGCACGGGCTCCGATAGCCAGAGCATGCCGCACAACCCGAACCCATACCCGCCCTACGGTCCTACCATCGCGGCTCCGTGGTTCCAGACGGTAGGAACCGACTGGGTGTTCGGGTCGAACCTGATGGTGTACGTGCACGGCCACGACACGTTTCACAAGGCGATGTCCTATGGATTCACCACCTACTGGTATCCGCCTGCGGTGATGGCCAACCCGAACAACGGGGTCCCGCGCGTGAACCCGCATGACGGGGCGAACAAGCTGCTCATCGCGAAGGACGAGCTTGACCAGAAATCGATGTCGGCGATTCCGAACGCGATCCTGCATGCCTTCTGCGCCTGGGACGGCGGGCAGCTCGCGACCGACGAGGTCCTCGACTTCGTTACCAACGCCCCCGCGAACCTCGGCAACACCGCGGGCTGCGGGTCGCGCTGCGCGCCGCTTGCCTCGGTCAACGCGACGTCCGACTCGGGCACGTCGACGCCGCTCAACTACAGCTATCCGTACTACGACAACGGTACGCCGGCCGGCACGGAGACGAGCGAAGGTGTCAATCGACTCTCGGCCCCGGGGCGCCTTCCGGTCGACCAGGTGAAGACGACGGCCACTGACGAGCCGTGGATGGATCTCCACGGCAACCTCCACGAGGCTGCGCTCGACATGACGGGCGCGACGTTCACGGGCAAGTTCGCCCTGAAATATCGCGGTATTGGTTACAACAGCGCCCGAGCCCTCCAGAATCCGACTGCGCTCACGTATCCTGAGTATCGTTCCGGCTATACCGGTGGCCGCTGCATGCGCTTCAAGTGAAGGTACTCCCCATGAATGATGCTCGACGCGCCACGACGACGCTGACCGCCGGCGTGCTCGCTCTCCTCGTGGGAGCGTTCGTCCTCCCCGCGTGCTCCACCACGAGCGAGGTGGACAGCGGACCGAGCTGCACGAACGGCCTCAAGGACGACGGCGAGGAGGGCCTCGACTGCGGAGGCACATGTCCGGCGAAGTGCACCGGCGAGGTGTGCATGAGCAACGCCGAGTGCGGGAGCGGCAGCTGCACCGGCAACGCATGCGCCCCGCCCGCCGGGAAGACCTGCGGCGTCGGCGCCCCCGTCCCGACGTGCAACGACGGCGAGGCGTGCGAGCTCGACAAGGACTGCAAGTCGGGCTTCTGCGACGGCGCGAAGTGCGCGACGCCCGCCGCCGAGAGCCATGGCGACGGCAAGAAGAACAGCGGCGAGACGGGCATCGACTGCGGCGGCTCGGTGAAGGCCACGGCGCCGTGTCCCGACGGCCAGGGCTGCGTCGACAGCACCGACTGCGTCGGCACCTGCAACGCGGGGCTCTGCGGCCCGATCGGCCCGACCGACGGCAAGAAGAACAACGGCGAGACGGACGTCGACTGCGGCGGCCCGAACGCGCCGAAGTGCGCCGTCGACAAGACGTGCGAGGCCAACACTGACTGCGTCGACGACTACTGCCCGGCGACGAAGAAGTGCACGCTGCCTCGCTACGACGACGGGGTGCAGAACGGCACCGAGACCGACGTCGACTGCGGCGGTAACCCTGCCGCGCCCGGCTTCAAGAAGTGCGCGGAGGACAAGACCTGCATCGCCGACACCGACTGCATCGGCGCGTGCAAGACGGTCGGCGCTGCCAAGAAGTGCATCGACGCCCCGAGCTGCAAGCCGCACTTCGGCGGCGACACGTGCGGCACGAACGAGCCCGGGAGCGGCAGCGAGGGCCACGTCGGTCCCGGCGGCGCAATCCAGGCGGGACACGAGAGCTGCTGCAAGTCGCTCGAGGTCGTCGGGTACACGGACCCCGTCATGCCGCCCGGCAAGACGAAGGTGTACCTCGACAAGTACGAGATCTCCGCGGGCCGCATGCGTGCCTTCCTCGAGGCGGTGGGCGGCGGTGTGGATGCCGCCGGCAACGCGAAGCCCGCCAACGTCCGCGCGTGGATGGCCGCGCACCGGCCGAACCGCTGGAACAACGGCTGGGAGGAGGCGCTCCCGAGCGCCAATTTCAACTCGTCGACGACGTACTCGATCAAGAACGCGACGACGAACATGCTCTACCCGGGGCAGGACCAATACCTCCTCAACCACTTCACGCAGAACACGTGGTGGATCGGCAACGTGGGAGGCGCCTTCGGCGCAGGCACGAGCGTCGACTTCACGATCGACAACGGCGTCTTCTACGCGCTCGGCGCGAACCACTTCTTCCCCGAGTACTATGCCAACAGCTCGTGGACTCAAGGCCCCGACTACGCGGCGAGCCACGCGCTCAATTGCATCAACAGCATCGGCTCGTATGGGTACTCGACGTACTGGTTCGACCAGGTGACGGCCGCGGCCTACAGCAGCAGCCCGAACGGCAAGTACTTCTCGAAGGACGAGCTCGACCAAAAGGCGCTCAACTGCTCGCCGAACGCGCTCTATGCCGCGTTCTGCGCGTGGGACGGCGGCCAGCTCGCGACCGCGGATGTCCTCGACAACATCTCGGGCAACACCGTCTCGCCGATCTACGACGCGGGTGGCAACCAGAACGGCAAATTCGCGGTCGCACGGTCGACGTGCACCGGGCCCGCGGGCGCGAACACCATCCTCTCGTACCCGGACGGTGGCAGCTACCCGTGCGGATACAACCTGGCCGCGATGAAGGTCCTGGTCTACGAGTACCCCAACGACAACGGCAACAACTTCGACGGCTCGGCGCGCATCGCGCCGCCCGGGCGTGTCGTCGGCGATCAGATGGTGAAGACCGCCGGCGACGAGCCGTGGATGGACCTCCTCGGCAACCTCCAGGAGGTCGTCACGAAGAAGGGCGCGGCCGAGACCGCGCGCTTCGACTACCGCGGCTACGGCACCGAGTGGAGCAGCATCACGCACCACCACAACCAGCAGACGACGCCCCGCAACAAGGGCGGCGCGTTCGGCGCTCGCTGCATGCGCTTCAAGTGAGCGCTCGCTCTACAGCCTGATCGCCGCCCGCGCCTCGAGCGCCCTGACGAGGTCCTCGTGCCCGCGCACGAAGGCCTCGCCGCGCGCGTGTATCGCCAGGGCCAGCGCGCCCATGACATCCATCGCCTCGCCACGCGCGAGCCGAGCCGTGTAGACCTCGCGGAACGCTCCCGGCACCCGGAGGCGCCAGTTGTCCTCGCTGATCACGCCCGGCACGTTGTAGGTCGCGGTCTCTCCGAAGACGTCCGCGAAGAACACGAGCACGTTGGTCGCCGGCCCCACGAAGAGGTCCGCGAACATCCCGAGCGCGAGCCTCCGGGGCGCGCTCCCGAGCGCGGCCGCGACGCTCGCCTGGCGCGCGACGTTCGGCTCGAGGCGCATCGCGAGATAGGCCGCCCGCGCAGGGACACCGCCCTCACGGCTCCAGCGCTCGAGGACGGCGCGGAGCGGCGGCGTGTCGTGGTTGCCGAGCATGATCCAGTCGCGCGGCTCGGCGTTCTCGCCGCGATAGCCGTCGTCGGGGTCGACCGTGCTCGCCTTCTGCGTCACCCGGAAGCGACTCAGGCCATACTCCTTCATCATCGCGGCGAGGGGCGCCGGGCACGTGCTCAGCACCTCGCAGAGCACGTCGTGCGCGGTGCGCCCGCCCTCGCGCGCGCAGTCCATGATCACCTCGACGAGCCGCTCGTACTCGGTGCGCTGCGCCGCCGTGATGCCGAGCACGTGGGCGTCGTCGTACGCCGGCACACCCGGATCGATCTGCTCCGGCCCCACGACGGCCAGCTCCGCCAGCGCCGGATGCTCCGCCGACGCCGGCGTCTCGAGCAGGCGCGCGCCCGCCACGACGGCCACCCGCGGGTCGGGCGCGGTCCCGTCGTACACCCACGGACACACGAGCCCGTGCGGATGATCGAGGCGCACCGCGTCGAGCTCCGCGAAGAGCTTCGTCGCGCGCGCCCGGACGAAGGCGATGGGCCCCGTGTCGTCGTCGCCGACGAAGCGCCGCAGGTATTGCCTCGGGTCGAGCACCGGGTAGCCCCACGGCTGCCCGATCGGGTTCGTGCGGCTCGGCGGAGCGCCGAGCCGATAGCCCGGGAGAAAGAGGTGCCCACGGGACCAGCGATCACGCAGCGAGAGCCCGATCTGGAGGTCCCCGTAGAGCCGCATCCCGAGCCGGCGCAGGTGCGCGCGCAGCGCGTGGTGCTGCACGTCGAGGACGTATTGCCCGAGCGCATACGCATCGAGCACGTGGCGGTGCGCTCGTTCCACCTCCGCCACCCGAAGCGGATCGGGTGAGCGGTCCCTGGCGGGCCACGTGCGCTCGTCCTCGGTGCCGTGCGTGGCGACGAACGCCTCGAACCGAGCGTCGTGCGCCAGCCACTCGGACCGCTCCGCGAACGCCGCGACGTGCGCGGCCAGCTCCCGGGCCGCCGCGTCGCCCGCGGCCGCCCGCGCGGTCATGTTGACCGTCGCGATCGCGACCGCCCGCGCCGCCGTGTCGAACGCATGCTTGTAGTGTGCATGCGTGTCGCCGCGGGGCGTCGCTCGGACGGCCGCCTCGACGACCTCGCCCGGCAGCACTCGAGCGAACGGCGTCTCGGTGAGCTCGGTGAGCGCGATGGAGAGGATGCTCTTCGAGAACACCGAGCCGTCGTAGGGCGAAGGGTTGTCGAACGACGTCTGCCCCTGCGGCCCCAGCTGCAGCCCGTCGAAGCCGAGCTCGCGTGCGAAGTCGGCGAACGCACGGCCTCCGCGCGAGTACGGGGAGCCGCGCCCGACGTCCTCGCCGCTCGCGCTCGGGAAGCTCGCGTCGTGGATCGCGAGCACGAAGCGCTCGATGCCGAGCGCGCGGAGGGCCGCGGTGACGAGCTCGCGTTGCGAGCTCATGGCTTCACCTCGAGGGCTACTTGAAGCGCATGCAGCGTGCGCCGAGGGCGCCGCTCTTCATGCGAGGCGTCGATTCCTGGTTCTTGTGGTGCACGATGCTGCCGTACTCGACGCCGTAGCCGCGATAGTCGAAGCGCGTCGTCTCGTTGCGCTTGGTGACGACCTCCTGAAGGTTGCCGATCATGTCCATCCACGGCTCGTCGCCGGCGGTCTTGACCACGACGTCCGCGGCCACACGTCCCGGTGAGGCGATCTTCGCCGACGAGTCGTAGTCGTTGGCGATGCCGGGGAAGAACCCGGCGTTGTTCGGCAGGCTGTAGCAACCCTGCGAGCCGTCGGAGAACGTGTTGAGCGTGCTGCCCGAGCCGCAGCTCGAGTTGCCCGCCGCGAGCTTGCCGGTCTGGACCGAGCCAGCCGCGCTGTAGACGGGCTCGGTCGTATTGCCCGTGATGCTGTCCATCACCTCGGCCGTGGCGAGCTGGCCGCCGTCCCAGACGCAGAACGCCGCGAACATCGCCGACGGCGCACAGTTCATCGCCTTCTCGTCGAGGACCTCCTGCGTGTTCGCCTTGCCGACGCCGCCCGAATACTGGTTGATCGTCGCGGCGTCGAACCAGTAGGTCGACCAACCGTACTGGCCATGGCCGTTGCCGCAGTTGAGCGCGTGCGCGGCCGCGTAGTCGGGCGTCGGCCAGCCCGGCCCGGTGATGTACTCGGGGAAGAGGTGGACGCCGCCGAGCGCGAGGTAGACGCCCACGTCGACGGAGAACATCCCGGTGCCCACGCTCCACGACGGCTGCGTGTCGAACTTCAAGTACTCGTCCTGACCCGGGTTCAAGAGATTGGCGCCGGTCGGGTTCGTCACGTTGAACGTCACCGTCGAGCCGGAGTTGGCGGTCGGGAGGAAGGCCTCCCAGCCGGTGTTCCACTTGACGGCAGGACGATGCGCCGCGAGCCAGCCCTTGATGTTGGGCGTGCCGCCGTTGCCAGCCGCGATCGCATTGACGAACGTGCGCATGCGACCCGCGGTGATCTCGTACTTGTCGAGGTACACCTTCTTGCCGTTGTGCTCGGGGTCGGCATAGCCCGCGACGGGAAGCGACTTGCAGCAGGTCTCGTGCGACTTGAAGCCGTCGCCGAACTCGCCGAAGCCGCACGTGTTGCCGCCGTGCACGGTGTTGCAGCTCGGTCCAACGAGGCATTTCTTGTCCGGACCGCACGCCTTGGTGGTGCAGTCTCCGGCGACGTTGCAGCCCTTGTACCAGTCACACGCGGGCGACTGCGTTCCGCCGCAGTCGATGTCGGTCTGGTCGCCGTCCTTGGTGCCGGGCACGTGACCGCCGCAGACGTTGGCGTCGCAGTGTCCCCAGAAGCAGTCGGTCGGCACGACGCAGCCCTTCGTCGCCGCGCACGGGGCGGCGTTGGTCGGCGCGCCGCCGCCACAGTCGACGTCGGTCTCGGTGCCGTTCTTGATGCCGTCGGAGCTCGACGGCGGCGCGCACTTGCCGTCACCGCCGCACGAGAGGCTCACGCAGTCGCTGGCCGCCTTGCAGCTCTTGCCGTCGTCGCACTTCGGCGCGTTGGTCGGCGCGGCGCCGCCGCAATCGACGTCGCTCTCGGTTCCGTTCTGGAGCCCATCCGTCGCGCTCGGCGGAGAGCACAGCCCGGCGATGCAGCTCTTGTTCGCGCAGTCCGTCGCAACGCCGCAGGTCTTGCCGTCGATGCAGCGCGGCGCGACCGAGCCGCCACAGTCGACGTCGCTCTCGTCGCCGTCCTTCGAGCCGTTCGATGCGATCGAGGGGACGCACGCGCCGTCGATGCAGCGCGCGCCCGCGCACGCGGTGTCGTCGGTGCACGCCGCGCCGGGCACGCAGCCGCCGAGGTGGCAACGACCGCCGCCGCACGTGGCGTCGGCCGTACAGGGCGTCCCGATCGGCACCGTGGGCGCGCCGCCCGGCGAGCCTGGCGGCGGCGGCGCCTCCGCGTCGTCCGCGCTGGAGGAGCAGGCGGCGAGCATCGCCAGCGAGACGAATCCGAGGGCGAGGGCGCGGGTCGCGAAGGGTCGGTCGTTCATGGCCTTTGGAGGGGGATCCGTTCGCGCTGCACGAACACAGTGTCGGCGGAATGCTACGGACGAAGATCAGCCTAACGGCGCGGGAAACCTCAGCAACGAATTGCTGAAGCACACATCACCGCATATCCGGTCCGCGTCCCGACACCCTCGGGAAACACGGAGGTTTCGCGATGGCCAGAGAGCGTCTCCGAACGGAGATGGAGTCTCGTCGACCCAGGTCTCGCCGCATATCCGCGCCTGGGCGGGCCCCGCGAAGCATGCAGAATGCATGAAAATAAGACGGTGTGCAAAATACATGTAATACCCGTCGTTGCGAAGTGACGTCGCACGGCCCAACCCTCGGCCCACCTCTCGCATGGGGCGCCTCCGCGGGAGGGCGTGACGTCGATGACCCATCGGACAGCGAGCGACGTCCTCCCCAGGGGGGCCGGGCGAAGGCTCCCGGAGGACGGCGCGCGTCGCGTGATCGTCGAGCACCCGAGCCCCGAGGTCGACGGTGGCCGCTATCCGGTCAAGCGTTCGCTCGGCGAGACGGTCGTGCTCGAGGTCGACCTGATCGCCGACGGTCACGACGCGATCGCAGGACGCGTGCTCTTCCGCCCCGCAGCGGCCGAAGGTTGGCAGGTTGCCCCGCTCCTCCCGCTCGGCAACGATCGCATTCGCGCGTCGTTCGTCGCCGTGCAGCTCGGCGTCTGGGAGGTCACGTTCGAGGGCTGGATCGACGGCTTCACGACGTGGCGGCGTGACACGGAGAAGAAGCGAGCCGCCGATCAGGACATTGCGATCGAGCTCCTCGTCGGCGCACGCCTCCTGGCCGAGGCAGCGAGGCGCGCGGCAAGCTCGGCGCCGAGCGTCGTGACGCTGCTCGAGGACGCTGCGCATGCCGCGGGCGACACGTCGCGGAGGCTCGACGAGCGCCTCGCCGCGGCGACCGGCGACCTCGTGGTGCGTGCCATGGCCGATGCGCACGGCGCGCACGGCACGTTCGCCGATGTCGAGAGGCGTCTCGACTACGTCGCCGGCATGGGCTTCGACATCCTCTACCTCCCGCCGATCCATCCGATCGGGCGCGCGTTCCGCAAGGGGCCCAACGACACGCTGAACGCCAGGCCGACCGACCCCGGCAGCCCGTGGGCGATCGGCGCCGCCGAGGGCGGACACAAGGCGGTGCATCCCGCGCTCGGAACGCTCGCCGACTTCGAGCACCTCGTCAGGACGGCGCGGGCGAAGAAGCTCGAGATCGCCCTCGACATCGCGTTCCAGGTCTCGCCCGACCATCCCTACGTGAAGGAGCATCCGGAGTGGTTCGTCCGTCGCCCCGACGGCAGCATCCAGTACGCCGAGAACCCGACGAAGAAGTACGAGGACGTCTACCCCTTCGACTTCGAGTGCAAGAGCTGGCGCGCGCTCTGGGTCGAGCTGCTCGACGTGTTCCTCTTCTGGATCGCGCGTGGCGTGAAGGTGTTTCGCGTCGACAACCCGCACACCAAGGCGCTCCGCTTCTGGGAGTGGGCGCTCGGGGAGATCAAGGCGCTCCATCCCGAGGTCGTCCTTCTCGCGGAGGCGTTCACGCGGCCGAAGCTGGTGTATGCGCTCGCGAAGGCTGGCTTCTCGCAGTCGTACACGTACTTCACGTGGCGGAGCACGAAGGGCGAGTTCCAGAGCTACCTCGGCGAGCTGACCGCGCCGCCCCTCGCGGACGTCTACCGGCCGTGCTTCTGGCCGAACACGCCGGACATCCTGCCCGAGCATCTCCAGCACGGCGGGCAGGCGACGTTCCTCGCGCGGCTCGTGCTCGCCGCGACGCTCTCGAGCAACTGGGGCATCTACGGGCCGCCGTTCGAGCGGATGGAGCACGTCGCGCGTCCCGGCTCGGAGGACTACCTCGATAGCGAGAAGTTCCAGCTGCGGTCCTGGAGGCTCGACGAAGCGCGCTCGCTCCGCGACGCCATCGCGCTCGTGAACCGGACGCGCCGCGAGCAGCCGGCGCTCCAGCAGACGCGACGCATCGCCTTCCACGAGACCGGCAGCGAGGCGCTGATGGCCTTCAGCAAGCGCACCGAGGACTTCTCGAGCGTCGTCCTCGTCGTCGTGAACATGGACCCGCGACACAAGCACGGCGGCTGGCTCGAGCTCGATCTCGCCGCGCTCGGCATCCGCGCGGGCGAGAGCTTCCAGGTCCACGACGTGCTCTCCGATTCGCGCTTCGTGTGGAGCGGCGCGCGCAACTACGTCGAGCTCGAGCCACGACTGTTCCCCGCAAGCCTGTTCGTCGTCCGGCGCAAGGTGCGCTCCGAGCGCGACTTCGAGTACTTCCTATGACGAGCCAGACCTCGGGGCAGCCGTCCTCCGTCGGAACGCCGTCCACCTCCGAGCCGATCGAGGTGCGGACGCGGTGGGACGCGGTCCTCGAGGGCCCGGCGCGCGCCGCCCTCGAGCGCGCCCTCCCGGGCTACTGCGCAGCGCGACGCTGGTATCGGACCAAGACCAGACGAGTGCAGAGTGCACGAATAATCGCCGCCTTTCCGCTGCATTTTGCGGCAGATCTGGCGCGAATCACCCTCGTGGACCTGCTCCTGGACGACGGCTCGCGCGACACGTACGTGCTGCCGCTCACGTTCGTGCACGGGCCCGACGCCAGCCGGGTGCGCACGCGGCGGGCTCACGCGATCGTCGTGCCCCTGCGGGTCGAGCCGGCCAACGGGACCGGAAAGCTTAACGAGGGCTTCGTCATCGACGCGCTCGCGCTGGAGGGCTTCACGAGCGAGCTGCTCGTCGCCCTGGCGCGAGGGAGGACGCTCGCGGACGCGGACGCCGTCCTGCAGTTCCACAGGCTCGCCGCGGTGGACGCGGCCGCGGGGCCGGCGCGACTCCTCGACGGCGAACAGACCAACACGAGCGTGCTCTTCGACGGGCAGTATGTCGGCAAGGTCGTCCGCAAGGTCGAGCCGGGCGAGAGCGCGGAGCTCGAGCTCGGGAGGTTCCTCACCGCGACCGGGTACACGCACACGCCGGCGCTCGTCGGTTGGGTCGACGTCCGCCGCGAGGGCGAGGCGCCCTCGACGATCGGGCTCCTTCACTCGTTCGTCGCCAATCGGGGCGACGCATGGGAGCACGCCGTGCAGGTGCTCGACGCGTTTCTCGAGAACGCATCCCATCGCGACAGCGGCCCGCCGCGGCTGCCCCCCGCCGATCTCGTCACGCAGGCCTCGCGGCATTCGCCGGCGGACGTGGCGAAGGCGATCGGCTCCTACGGCGCGCTCGCCGAGCGGCTCGGCCATCGGGTAGGGGAGATGCACGTGGCGCTCGCGTCGCGTCCCGACGACGCGGCCTTCGCCCCCGAGCCGCTCGCTCGGCGAGCGCGGGCCGCCCTCGCCGAGACCGCGCACGCCGAGCTGGTGCGGCTCCTCGAGAGACTGGGCGCGCGCAGCGACGAGCTCTCCGACGCCGCTCGGACGGCGCTGGCGTCCGTTCGCGCTCGCATCCGGGCTCTCGACGGGCGGCTCTTCGCGCTCACCAGGCTCGCGGACGCCGGCGTGAGGACGCGCGTGCACGGCGACCTCCATCTCGGACAGGTGCTCTTCACGGGCACCGATTTCGTCGTCATCGACTTCGAGGGCGAGCCGGCGCGCTCGCTCGAAGAGCGGAAGGCGAAGCGCTCGCCGCTCGTCGACGTGGCCTCGATGCTTCGCTCGTTCCACTACGCGTCGGTGTCGGCCCTGCGCGGGCGTCCCGAAGGCGAGCGTGTCGCGCTCGCGGGGTGGGCCGCGCTCTGGCAGCGTGCGGCGTCCGCGATGTTCCTCCGCGGCTGGCTCGGGGCCGTGGACGGGAGCGTCGTCGTGCCGAAGGCGCCTGCGGCCACACGCGCGCTGCTCGACGCGTTCTTGCTCGAAAAGTGCATCTACGAGCTGGGCTACGAGATGAACAACCGACCCGACTGGGTCGACCTCCCGCTCGAGGGGCTCCGCGAGATCGCCGGTGCCGAGGTGACCGTGACGAAGATCGGTACGGCTGCCGGCTCGCCGCGTGAGGTGAGCCGCGGCCCCACGCCCGTCCCCGTCACAAAGCCCTCGCCCACGCACCCCTCGCGCGTCGTGACCGATCGGGAAGCAGACGCGATCGCCTCCTTCGTCGAGGGAAGGGCGACGCACGCGCACGCGGTCTTCGGCGTGCATCTTCAGGAGGGCGGCGGGGCCACCTTCACCGTGTGGGCGCCGCACGCCTCGCGCATCGACGTGGTCGGGGAGTGGAACGAGTGGAAGGACGACGTCGCGCCGCTGACGCGAGCCCCGATCGGGGGAGTGTTCACCGGGCGCGTGCGCGGCGCGCGCGCGGGGCACCTCTACAAATACCGGATCACGCCAGCGGGGGGCGGCGCGCCTTTCGACAAGGCCGACCCGTTCGCCGTGAGGTGTGAGCCCGCCCCGGGCAACGCGTCGATCATCGCCTCGCTCGACTATCGCTGGAAGGACGAGGCATGGCTGAACGGGCGCGCGCGGCCCGCGGCCCCCGACCGCCCGATGAGCATCTACGAGGTGCACCTCGGCTCCTGGCGTCGCAAGCTCGAGGACGGAAACCGCGTCCTCGGCTACCGCGAGATCGCCGCGCCGCTCGCCGCGCATGCGAAGGCGCTCGGCTTCACCCACGTCGAGCTGATGCCGGTGCTCGAGCACCCCTTCTACGGCTCGTGGGGCTACGGCGTCACCGGGTTCTTCGCCGCGACGAGCCGCTACGGCTCTCCCGTCGATCTCATGTTCCTGGTCGATACGCTCCATCGAGCAGGCCTCGGGGTGATCCTCGACTGGGTCCCGGCGCACTTCGCGCGCGACGTGCACGGCCTCGCGCTCTTCGACGGTGCGCCGCTCTTCGAACCGGAGGAGCCTTCGCGTGCCGTTCACCCGACCTGGGGTACGGGCGTGTTCGACTTCGCGAAGCCCGAGGTCCGGAGCTTCCTGCTCTCGAGCGCCACGTTCTGGATCGAGACCTTCCACGCCGACGGTCTTCGCATCGACGGCGTCGAGAGCATCCTCTACGAGGACCATCACTCGGGCCGCGAGGACGCCGCGGGGGTCGAGTTCCTGCGGGAGCTCACGAGCACGCTCGAGAAGGTCACGCCCGCGGTGGTCCTGTCTGCCGAGGACTCCTCCGCCTGGCCAGGCGTGACGCGCCCTGCGCCGTCGGGCGGGCTCGGGTTCGATCTGAAGTGGGACATGGGCTTCGCGCACGACATGCGCCGCTATCTCGCGATCGATCCGATCCTTCGCTCGGAGCACCAGAGCCTCCTCACGTTCCGCTCCGTGTACGCCGCGACCGAGAGCTTCGTGCTGCCGCTCTCGCACGACGACGTGACGGAGGAGCGCGGAGGCTCGCTCCTCGCGCAGATGCACGGCGACCCGTGGCAGAGGCTCGCGAACCTCCGTCTTCTCTACGCGCTCGCCTGGGCGCAGCCGGGGAAGAAGCTCCTCTTCATGGGCAACGAGCTCGCGCAACCGAGCGCCTGGCATCACGATCGGAGCCTCGACTGGCACGTCGCGAGCGAGCCGGGGCACGCGGGGGTCCTGCAGATGGTCGGCGATCTGAATCGTTTGTACCGCGAGGTCCCGGCGCTGCACGCCGGTGACGCCGTGCCGAGCGGCTTCGAGTGGGTCGACGGCACGAACGCGGCGATGAGCGTGATCGTCTTTCTGCGACGTGGGCAGGGCGCTGACGAGATCGTCATCGCGGCGTTCAACTTCACGCCCGTCCCTCGCTATCCGTATCGAATCGGCGTTCCCCGTGGCGGCCACTGGCGCGAGATCTTCAACAGCGACTCGGTCACGTACGGCGGGAGCGGCCACGGCAACCTCGGCGGCATCTCTGCCGTCCCGTATCCGTGGAACGGGCACCCTTCGTCGGTGGTCGTGACCTTGCCGCCCCTCGGAGCGATCTTCCTCGCACGCGGCTAGGTCGGGGCCTTGGGCCTTGGTCTCGGAAGTGCACTCCGATATGGTCGTGAGCACCCCGCGGCCTGACGCAATGGCACTATCCGACCACGAGACAGAAGACGAGGCGCCGGCGCCCCCGCCCGCGAGCCCGAGCGCCCCCGCAGGCGCAGGAGCTGCGCCTCGTGTGAAGAAGGTGCCGTTCTCGATGGTGCGCACGTTCGTGCTCGCCGACCTGATCACGCTCGGGAACGCGTTCTGCGGGACGGGCGCCGTCCTCGCCAGCATGAGCTACGTGGCCAGCGGCGACCGCGGGTCGGTGTGGGCAGCCCTCGTGCTCCTTCCGCTCGCGCTCGTCTGCGACGCGCTCGACGGCGCCGTCGCCCGATGGCGCCGCCGCTCCTCTCCGCTCGGCGCCGACCTCGACTCGCTCGCGGACATCGTCTCGTTCGGCGTCGCGCCGGCCGCGCTCGGCTTCGCGCTCGGGCTGCGCGGCGGGTGGGACTCCGTCGCGCTCTGCTTCTTCGTCGCGTGCGGGATCAGCCGTCTCGCCCGCTACAACGTCACCGCCGCAGCGCTGTCCGACGAGAGCGGCAAGGTGAAGTACTACGAGGGGACGCCCATCCCCACGAGCCTCGCGCTCGTGCTCGTGCTCGGCATCGCCTTCGCGCAGGGCGCGGTCGGTCCGTCGCTCTGGCTCGGGAGCATGGCCCTCGGTCCGTTCGCGTTCCACCCGCTGACGCTGATGTACATCGTGAGCGGCGCGCTCATGGTCAGCACGTTCCGCATCCCGAAGCCGTAGCGAGAGCCATCGCGCGTCGTCATGTTCGCTGCCGAAGAGCTCGAGGCACGTCGGGTCGCCCTCGAGGCGGAGCTGGGCGAACCGATCACGGTCGACGGGCTCACCGCCACGTACCGCATCTTCCAGCGCAAGAAGGGGCACCGTCACTCGACGGACGATCTCCTGACCGGCTGGTACGCGCTCGAGAAGACCGCGCACCTCCCCATCACCCGCACGCTCGACCTCGGGACAGGCATCGGCACCGTGGGGCTGCTCGTGCTCTCGGGCCTCGCCGAAGGCGCGAGGCTCACGTGCGTCGAGGCGCAGGACGTGAGCTATCGCTTCCTGCGCGAGAATCTCCGCGCCAACGGCGTCGAGGAGCGCGTCGACGCGCGCCACGGCGATCTGCGCGAGCTCGCGCTCGGCGAGCGGTTTCCGCTGGTGACCGGCAGCCCTCCGTACTTCGACGTCACCGCGGGGGTCGTCCCTTCGGACTCCCAGAAGGCGCATGCTCGCTTCGAGCTCCGTGGCGACGTCCGCGACTATGCGCGCGCGGCGAAGCTGCATCTCGACGAGAGCGGGCTCTTCGTCTTCTGTTTTCCGTGGCCGCAGAAGGCCCGCGCGCTCGCCGCCGTGCGCGACGAGGGCTTCACGGTGACGTTCCAGCGCGACGTCGTCCCGCGCGAAGGGCTCGCGCCGCTCTTCTCGCTGTTCGCGTGCCGGCTGGACGGTGGCGAGGAGACGGTCGAGCCGCCGTTCGTCGTCCGTCACGAGGCGGGCGGCCACACGCAGGCGATGCACGACGTGCGCGCTCGCTTCGGCTGGTCGCCGAGCAAGCGCTGGCCGGCGCGTTCGGCTACTCGCAGTACCAGATCGTGATGAGGAGCGACTCGACCTCGGCGGGGACGGGGCCCGTGCCGGCGTCCTCGCGTCGCTTCGCGAAGATCTCGGTGCCGAAGCCAGGCCTGCCGACGAGCTCGGGGGTGAGAGCGTTGCCCCAGGTGTCGACCTCCTGCCCGTAGTGATGCGTGCCGATGTTGGTGGGCCAGCCGCTCGCGACGAACTTCGGTCGGTCGCTCGCGACGCCGTCGAGCCAGAGCTCGATGTTGCCGTCGACGACCTTGTTGTCGCCCTGCCTCTTGAGCTGGACGACCACGCCCTTGATGGTCACGCTCGGCGGGAGGTTGAAGCCGTAGCCCGTGACGCGCAGAAGCTCCGTCTGCTCGCCGTCGGTGACGACGGAGCTCGCGTACTGGCCGTTCACGGTGAACGCGTTCGTCGGGTTCGTCCACGCGACGCCCGTCGCGCCGGCGAGCGGCACGCTCACGGCGACGGTGCCGGGGTTGGGCCCGGCGTGCTTGACCGGGCATCCGGCGTCGGCGTGGGACATGTAGATCCCGCTGTCGGACTCCTGCTCGGTGGGGTCGCCGCCGTCCGTGGCGCTGCCTCCGTCGCCGCCCGCGTTGCCTCCGTCGTCGGAGGTGGTGCCTCCGCTGTCGCTGCTGCCGCAAGCCATCACGAAGCCGGCGGATGCGGCGCATGCGATCGCAGCCGCGGTCGCCGCGAGACGGAAAGAGCGAGAAAATCCCGGGGAGCGCTCGAGGAGACTCACCTCGGTAGTGTACGTCGGATCCGGTCGCGCGCGAGCCCGAGACAGGCTAGATCGCGGGCTGCCATGAGCTTCGAGGGGACAGCACAGGGGATTGCGGAGGCCACGCCGGAGCCGGCGGTGACCGCTGCAAAGCTGGTGAAGCCGCTGCTTCGCGGGGTCTCGCACCAGATCTCGTTCTTCATCGCGATCGCCGCCACGGCGGTCCTCGTGGCGGGAGCGAGCACGCCGGCCGTGAGCAAGGCGGCGCTCGTGTTCGGCGCGAGCCTCGTCCTCCTGTTCGGCACGAGCGCTTGTTACCACCGCATCGACTGGACCCCGCGTGCGCGTGCGCGCATGCGCCGGATGGACCACGCGGCGATCTTCATGCTCATCGGCGGCGGGTACACGCCGCTCTTCGCGCTCGTGCCTTCGCCGAGCGGCGGGCACGGCGCGCTCGCGGCCATCTGGGCCGGCGCGGCGGTGGGCGTCGTGAAGTCACTCTTCTGGCCGCACGCTCCGAAGTGGCTGACGGCGCTGCTCTGCGTGGCGATCGGCTGGATGGTCATCTTCCAGGTGATGGGCCGCACGCCGATGGTCGGCTCGACCTGCGTGGGGCTGCTCGTCGCGAGCGGAGTGACCTACAGCGTCGGCGCGCTGGTCTATGCGCTGAAGCGCCCCGACCCGTTCCCGCGTGTCTTCGGCTACCACGAGATCTTCCACCTGCTCGTCGTCCTCGCGAGCGTGTTCCTGTTCGCGCACGTCGCGCTCGTCATCCGCGCCGTCTCGATCTGAGCGCTGGCAGGTGCACCGCCGCGGTGACCCCGCGTGACACCCCCTTCTTGTCGCAGCGCGGCGAGCGGCCTATGCCAGTCGAGCCATGCGCGCCGCCCGCCTTCCGCTCGCCTTCTTCGTGTGTCTCGGCAGCTTTGCCTGTGGCTTCTCCTCACCGCCGGCCGTGGCCGAGCCGCGCAAGCTCGACGAGCCGCTCTTTCACGAGGTGCTTGCCGACGACGCCGCCGCGGCTCTCGCGATCCGTGAGCGCTACACGAAGTACGAGTATCGCGTCCCGATGCGCGACGGCGCCAAGCTGTTCACCGTCGCCTACGTCCCGAAGGAGGCGACGCGCACCTTCCCGATCATGCTGCACCGCACGCCGTACAGCGTCGCGCCGTACGGCATCGACAACTACCCGGACGGCAAGGACGCCCGCGCGGTGCGGAAGTTCGCGCCGTCGAAGGCGTTCATCCGCGAGGGCTACATCTTCGTCCACCAGGACGTGCGCGGGCGCCTCATGTCGGAGGGAACCTTCGTCGACGTGCGCCCGCACGCTCAGGTCAAAGGCGCCATCGACGAGAGCACCGACTCCTGGGACACGATCGACTGGCTCGTGAAGAACGTCCCGTCGAACAACGGTCGCGTCGGCTCGTGGGGCATCTCGTACCCGGGCTTCTACGCCGCGCAGACCGCCGTCGACGCTCATCCCGCGCTGAAGGCCGTCTCGCCGCAGGCCCCCGTGACCGACTGGTTCATGGGCGACGACTTCCATCACAACGGCGCCTTCTTCCTCGCCGACGGCTTCGACTTCTACGCGAGCTTCGGCAAGCCGCGCCCCACGCTGACGAAGAAGAGCGTGTGGGGCTACGACCACGACGTCGCCGACATCTACGACTACTTCCTCGCGATGGGGCCGCTCTCGAACGCGAACACGAAGTATCTCGAGAACGGCATCGCGTTCTGGAACGAGATGATGGCGCACCCCACGCGCGACGAGTTCTGGAAGGCGCGCGACCCGCGCCCGTACTACCGGAACGTGAAGCCGGCGGTGATGACCGTCGGCGGCTGGTTCGACTCGGAGGACTGCTACGGCGCGCTCGAGACCTATCGCGCGTTCGAGAAGCAGAGCCCCGGTGCCGAGAACGTGCTCGTCATGGGCCCGTGGCGTCACGGCGGCTGGGCGCGCAACGACGGCGACCGCCACGGCGACATCAACTTCGGCCAGAAGACGTCGCTCCACTACCGCGAGGCGATCGAGCTGCCGTTCTTCCGCCGACACCTGAAGGGGAAGGGGAGGGCCGAAGGCGCGGCCGCGACCGAGGCGTTCGTCTTCGAGACGGGCACCAACGTCTGGCAGACCTACTCGGCCTGGCCGCCGCGCGACGCGAAGAAGGCGACGCTCCACTTCCACGCGCAGGGCAAGCTCGGCGCGGCACCGCCTTCCGCGGGCGAGGACGAGAGCGGCTTCGATGCGTACGTCAGCGATCCCGCCAAGCCCGTTCCCTATCGCGCGAAGACGGGCGCCGAGATCGACGGCGACTACATGAGCGACGACCAGCGGTTCGCCTCACGACGTCCCGACGTCGTCAGCTTCGCGACGGGCGACCTCGATGCGGACGTGTCGTTCGCCGGGCCGCTCGAGGCGAAGCTCTACGTCTCGACGACCGGTACCGACGCCGACTTCGTCGTGAAGCTCGTCGACGCGTATCCGCAGGACCACGCCGACCCGGACCCGAACCCGTCGGGCGTGCACATGGGCGGCTATCAGCAGCTCGTGCGGGCCGAGGTGATGCGCGGGAAGTTCCGGAACAGCTTCGAGAAGCCCGAGCCCTTCGAGCCCGGCAAGCCGGTGCTCGTGCACTTCACGCTGCCGGACATCGCGCACACGTTCCGCACCGGCCACCGCATCATGGTGCAGGTGCAGAGCTCGTGGTTCCCGGTGGTCGACCGCAATCCGCAGACGTTCACGGACATCTACACGGCAAAGGTTGCCGATTTTCACGCGGCGACGCACCGCGTGTACCGGACGCCGGACAAGGCGTCGTCGCTGGAGGTGACGCTCTTGCGCGGGACGCTCCCGCGCTGAGCGAGGGATCTAGCGCTTGAGCGGCTTTGCGTTCGCGGTGGAGTCGGGGGCGTCGGGGCCGAGGAGCTCCTTCTTGCCCTCGGCGAGCTGGCGGACGAGCTCGTCGAACAGGTAGTCGAAGCGGTCGCGGACCTCCTGGGGCACGCGCTTCTCGTACGTCTGGATCGACATCATGATGTCTTGATTCAGGCGCTTCCAGAGGTCCTTCGCGGTGCGACCGTCCTTCACTTCTTGCTCGTGATAGAGCTTGATCTCGCTGACGGCGACGCGCGCGAAGCGACGCGCCTTCGCGTGCTCCGGCTCGGCCTTCTCGAGCTCGGCGGTCTCGGAGGCGGGCTTCGCGGCGGCGACGGGGGCGGCCACGGGCACCGGTGCGGCCTTCGGCTGCTCCTCGAGGGCGGCGAGGGAGAGATCGAACTCGTCCTTCGCGGGCTTAGGGGCCTCGGCGGCGGCCTTCGCGGCGGCAGCCTTCGCATCTGCGTCGGCCTTGGCCTTCGCGTCTGCATCGGCCTTGGCCTTGGTGGCAGCCTCGGCGGCCTTGGCCTTGGCAGCGGCCTCGGCGGCCTGCGCCTTGGCGGCGGCCTCGGCGGCCTGCGCCTTCGCGGCAGCCTCGGCAGCAGCGGCCTTGGCGGCAGCCTCGGCGGCGGCGGCCTTGGCGGCAGCCGCGGCGGCGGCGGCCCTGGCGTCTGCGTCGGCCTTGGCCTTCGCGTCTGCATCGGCCTTGGCCTTGGCCTCTGCGGCCGCTGCGTCGGCCTTGGCCTTGGTCTCTGCGGCCGCTGCGTCGGCCTTGGCCTTGGTCTCTGCGGCTTCGGCCTTGGCCTTGGCCTCTGCGGCTTCGGCTTCGGCCTTGGCCTTGGCCTCTGCGGCTTCGGCTTCGGCCTTGGCCTTGGTCTCTGCGGCTTCGGCCTTCGCGTCGGCTTCGGCCTTCGCCTTGCTCGCCGTGTCGGCCTTGGCCTTCGTGTCGGCCGCTGCCTGAGCTGTTGCCTTAGTGTCCGCGTCCGCATCGGCCTTCGCCTTTGCCTTCACGTCCGACTCGGCCGCCGCGTCGTCGCTCTTCCGCGACATCCAGAAGTAGACCGCGGCGAGGACGACGGCGATTGCCGCGATAAGGATCTGCGTATTTGTCATCGCAGCACGCAGAGTACGAAACCCGGGGCCTTCATGGCGCGTTTCCGGCATCGCGGCCGTAAAATCCTCAAAAATCGCGGTAGAATCGGCTCTCTCCCGAGGAGACTTCATGAAGAACATCCCGCTCTTTCCCCGTCCCGTGTCGTGGCTGAGCGCCGTGATCCTCGGGTCCTTCGGCCTCGTCGCGAAGCGCGGCGAGTCGTGACGAAGAACGTCCTCGAGGAGCTCGTCGAGCTCCTGGCCCTCGAGCGAATCGAGGAGAATCTCTTCCGCGGCCAGAGCCAGGACCTCGGGTGGGGGGCCGTGTTCGGCGGTCAGGTGCTCGGTCAGGCGCTCTCCGCCGCCGTGCAGACGGTCCCGCCCGAGCGTCACGTCCACTCGCTCCACGCCTACTTCCTTCGCTCCGGCGACGTGCGCAAGCCGATCGTCTACGACGTCGACCGCATCCGCGACGGCGGCTCGTTCACGACGCGGCGTGTCGTCGCCATCCAGGGCGGCAAGGCGATCTTCAATCTCGCGGCGTCCTTCCAGATCGACGAGCCGGGCTTCGAGCACCAGGACGCGATGCCCGAGGCGCCCGCTCCCGAGTCGCTCCCGACCGAGCAGGAGCGGTCCCGCCCGTACGCCGAGAAGCTCCCGAAGGCGCTGCGCGACCGAGCCGTCGGCGACCGTCCCTTCGAGCTCAGGCCCTGCAGCGCCGACGCAGACCCGTTTCATCCCGCGGCCTCACCGCCGACCCGGATGCTCTGGTTCAAGACGGCCGGTCGCCTGCCGGACGACCCCGCACTGCATCGCTATCTCCTCGCGTACGCCTCCGATCACTCGCTCATCACGACGGCGCTCCTGCCCCACGGCGTCACGTGGCTCACGCCGGGGATGCAGGTCGCGAGCCTCGACCACGTCATGTGGTTCCATCAGCCCTTTCGCGTCGACGAGTGGCTGCTCTACGTCCTCGACAGCCCTGCGGCGCACGGTGGCCGAGGCCTCGCGCGTGGTCGCATCTTCACGCGCGACGGAAGGCTCGTCGCCTCGGTCACGCAAGAGGGCCTCATCCGCATGCGCAAGTGAATCGCGGGCCAGGATATCCCGAACTCGCGAGAAACCCTCGCGAACGTCGGAGGAGAGCACCCCTTGACCGGTACCGCGAGTGTCCACCCCACCCCGGGCGGCGCCGCCACGCTGGACACTCGACCGCAGCAATGGGAAACCGCTGCCCCAACGACCATGATCCATCGATCTTCTCGTGCGTTCGCCCTCTGCGCCCTCGTGCTCGCCGCCGCGTGTAGCTCCTCGGAACGCAAGGAGACGCCGGCGAGCGCCGCGCCGCCCGTGGAGCCGGTGCGCGCCTTCGTGGCCCATCGCGACGCGCGGCTCGATACCCCCTCGTTCATGTGGCTCGCGAAGGACGCGAGCGTCCGCTTCGCGACGCCTCACGAGGCGGCTTCCGCGACGCTGCACAGCCTCGCGGGCACGTTCGGGCTCTCCGATGCGGCGCTCGCCTCCGTGGCGACGGCGTCGATCGACGACCCCGGTCGCGGTCCCGTCATCGCGCGCTTCCGGCAGCGCCACCAGGGGCTCGAGATCTTCCGCGGAGGTCTCTCCGTCGCGATGACACGGAGCTTCAAGCCCGTGAGCGCATCGGGCTTCCTCGCACGCTCGCTCAGCGGCGCCGATCGTCCCTTCGTGCGCAGCACGCTCGACGCCGTGAACGACGCCTACCGCGCGATGACCGGAGGCGCCGTCACCTTCTCCACGCGAGGCGCCGCGGGCGACTACGAGCAGTTCTCGGCGTCCGGGCTCGCGGCTCCGGCGCGTGTGAAGAAGGTGCTCTTCCCGAAGGCCACGGGCGTGGTGCCCGGTTACTACGTCGAGCTCCAGCTCGCGCACGGCCCGGCGTACTCGTTCGTCGTCTCGGCCGAAGGCGGCCAGGTGCTCTTCACGAACGACCTCGTCCGCGGCGACTCGTTCTCGTACCGGGCGTACGTCGACCCGGCGACGAAGCTCCCGTGGGACGGCCCGCAGGGCAACCTCGCCGCTCCGCATCCCACCGGCAAGCCGAGCGGCTTCAAGCCCGGCTTTCTGCCGTCGAGCGTGGTGTCGCTCCAGAACTATCCGTTCTCGAAGAACGACCCGTGGCTCCCCGCCGACGCGACGACCCTCGCGGGCAACAACGTCCGCGCGTATCCCGACATCGTCGCGCCCGACGGCACCGCAGGGGACACCGCGCCGTCGACCACGGCGCAGAACGAGTTCGACTACAGCTACGACACGGCGCAGTCGCCTGGCGCGACGCCGACGAACATCGCGGCGGCCTCGACGCACCTCTTCTACGTCACGAACTTCCTTCACGACTGGTACTACGACGCCGGCTTCGACGAGAAATCCGGCAACCACCAGGCGGAGAACTTCGGTCGCGGCGGCGTCGCGCGCGACCCGCTGAAGGCGGAGGCGCAGGACTACTCGGGCCGCAACAACGCGAACGCGACCGTCCCCGCCGACGGCTCCTCGCCGCGGCTGCAGATGTACGTGTTCTCCGGTCCGAGCGTCGCCGATCTGCAGGTCCTCACGCCCGCGCCGCTCGCCGGCACGAGGGCGGTCGGCCTCGCCGGCTTCGGCAACGACGAGTTCGACACGAGCGGCACCGTCGTCGTCGCCGCCGACGACCAGGGCGTCGACGCCGCCGACGCGTGCGAGACGCTGACGAACGACGTCACCGGCAAGATCGTCCTCGTTCATCGCGGTCTCTGCTCGTTCGTGCAGAAGGCGCAGAACGCGCAGGCCGCCGGCGCGATCGGCATCGTGGTCACGAACGTCGCGACCTCGGCGCAGCCGACCGTGCCGCCGTTCATGGGCGGCACCACGTCGGACATCACGATCCCGATCCTCTCGCTCGCGCTCGCGGACGGCCAGGCCCTCGAGGCCGCCGTCCCCGGGGGCGCGACCGTTCGCCTGCGCCGGCTCCTGCAGACCGATCTCGACGGCGCGCTCGACACCACGATCGTCGCGCACGAATGGGGACACGTGATCTCCGGCCGCCTCATCAGCGACGGCAACGGCCTCACCACCAACCAGGCCGGCGGCCTCGGCGAGGGCTGGGGCGACTTCTCCGGCCTGCTCCTCATGGTGCGCGCGGACGACGTCGCGTCTCCGGCCGGAGCGGGCTTTGCGGGCGCCTACCCGAACGGCGCATACGCGACGAGCGGAGGCGGCGCCGACTTCTACTTCGGCATCCGCCGCGTTCCGTACTCGATCGACTTCACGAAGGACCCGCTCACCTTCAAGCACATCGCCAACGGCACGCCGCTGCCGACGAACGTTCCGATCAGCTACGGCGAGGACGGCAGCTTCAACGCCGAGGTCCACGCCACCGGCGAGGTCTGGGCGACGATGCTGTGGGAGTGCTACGCCGCGCTCCTCCGCGATCCGCGCCACTCGTTCGCCCAGGCGCAGGACCTGATGAAGCGCTACTACGTGGCGTCGCTCAAGCTGACGCCGCCGGACCCGACGCTCCTCGAGGCGCGCGATGCGGTCCTCGCCGCGGCGTTCGCCGTCGACGAGGCCGACTATCGCCTGTTCTGGGGAGCCTTCGCGCGGCGCGGCGCGGGCGTGGGCGCCGAGGGGCCCGGCAAGGACAGCACGACGAACCAGGGCGTGGTCGAGAGCTTCTTCGTCGGCAACGACGTGCAGATCATCGCCGGCCCGCTCACCGACAACGTGATCTCGTGCGACCACGACGGCATCCTCGACGACGGCGAGGTCGGCACGTTCTCGCTCGCCATCCGCAATGCCGGCCCCGATCTCCTCACCAGCGCCACGGTGACGCTCTCGTCGGCGAGCCCCGGCGTCACGTTCCTCGACGGCGACACCATCAAGCTCGAGCCGCTCGAGCCCTTCGGCTCCACGTCGATCAAGGTTCGCACGCAGATCCACGGCGCGAAGCCGATCGACCCGATCGCGATCGACGTGAACGTGAGCGACCCGAGCTTCGACAAGGGCCGCGTCCGACATGCCGTCGTCACGACGCGCTACCAGGCCGACGAGGCCGCGAACGCGTCGACCGTCGATCACGTCGACACGCGCGGCACCTCGTGGATCGTCGGCGGCGACGACGCGGCCGGCATGGCGCAGCAGTGGACGCGCATCGCGTCGGGCACGGACATGGCCTGGGGCGTCCCGAACGCCACGGTGCCTGCCGAGCAGCTGCTCACGTCGCGGAAGTTCACGCTCGAGGGCAGCACGTTCGAACTCGCCTTCCGCCATCGCTGGTCGTTCCGTGTCTCCCGCCAGGGCGGCGACCTCGACGGCGGTGTCGTCGAGGTGAGCGTCGACAACGGCAAGTCGTGGAAGGACCTCTCCGGATACGGCACCGTCGACTACACGAGCACGCTCGTCACCGGCCGCGGCGACAGCACCCTCGAGGGGCGGAAGGCCTACGGCAACAAGAGCCCCGGCTACCCCGACCAGTGGGTGAGCTCGCGCGTGAAGGTCGATCTCGAGGCGCAGCCCGCGGGCGTCATGGTCCGCTTCCGCACCGCGAGCGGCCAGCGTTTCGCCGGCGCACCGGGCTGGGAGGTCGACAACATCGAGCTCGGCGGCATCTCGAGCAAGCCGTTCTGGTCGTTCGTCGACCACGCCGACCAGTGCGATACGAAGGGCCCGACCGCCTTCGCGGGCGACTCCGTCAGGGTCAAATCGAAGCAGACCGTGTCGCTCGCCGGCACCACGAGCCACCCGAGGGATCTGCCGCTCGAGCTCCACTGGACGCAGGTCGGCGGACCGGCCGTGCAGCTGACCGGCTTCACGTCGCCCTCGCTCTCGTTCGAGGCGCCTGACGTCGGCACCCAGACGGTCGTTCTCACCTTCGCGCTCCGCGCCGACGACGGCGCGCTCCTCAGCCCAGCCTCGCAGGTCGAGGTGACCGTCGTTCCGGCCGATCCCGTCGGGTTCGGCGCGGGCGGGGGAGGGTGCACGACCGGCAGGCGCGTGGCGGCAGGCTCCTCGGCCTCCTCCGTCGCGCTCACCTCCGTGACGCTCGCTCTCCTCGGGCTCGGCGTCCTCGTGCTGCGCTCGTCGCGGCGCCGTCGTCGCTGAGCAGGGGCTTTTGCCCGAAGGGCCCTCGCACCGATAGGCTCTCCACGTGGTGGACCCCGTGGTGAAGCCGAAAAGGCTCGCGGATCTCTGGTTCTTGTACCTCGCGCGTTGCGCGGACGGCTCGCTCTACACCGGCATCGCTCGCAACGTCGCCGAGCGGATCGCCCAGCACGACGCCGGGAAGGGCGCGAAGTACACGCGCGGACGAGGGCCCCTCGAGGTGTGCGCGATCCGTCGTTGCCGGTCGCATGGCGAGGCCCTCCGCCTGGAATTGGCCGTGAAGGCGCTCACCCGGCCGGCGAAGGAATCGCTGCTCGGTCCCCGGCGTCTGGCGGCGTTCGCGAGGTCTGCGCTCGTGCCGAAAAAAGAAAGCTAGAACATCGGTTTACGGCGCATCTCTGAAGTCCTTATCGAAGCCTCGCGCGCCTACCTTTCCGCACCAAACGGCGGCCTGATTTCGGAAATCGGCAGGCCCCGTGATCCTTTTTCCGGGGGCCAGGCACTCTGTTCATGAAAGGCATGGCGGAAAGCACCTTGGCGACAGAGATCGAGGGAGGGCCGACCAGGGTCGTGGCCGACGCCGCCACCCTCGACGTCATCGCGCTCGCACGCCAGGCCGCGACCGGAGATGCCGCGGCGACGAGCCGGCTCCTTCGCAGCCTCGCCTCGCGCGTCGTCCGCGTGGTTCGCGCCGTGCTGGGCAGCTCGCACCCCGACGTCGACGACGTCGCGCAGCAGGCGCTCATCGGCTTCATCCAGGCGCTCCCGGCCTTCCGCGGCGACTGCGACCCGGCTCGCTACGCGACGACCATCGCCGTGCGCACCGCGATCGGCGCCCGACGCCGCGTCCGCCTCGAGCACTCGCGTCGTGACCCGGGAGCGGACGCCGATGCCGTCGCCTCACCCGCGATGGAGCCCGGCGAGGAGATCGCCTCGCAGCAGCGCAAGGAGGTCCTCCGCGAGCTGCTCGCCGAGCTGCCTCCCGAGCAGGCCGAGGCGCTGGCGATGCGTGTGGTGCTCGGCTGGTCCCTCGAGGAGATCGCCGGCCAGAGCGGCGCGCCCCTGAACACCGTGCGCAGCCGCCTGCGGCTCGCGAAGGAGTCCCTCCGGAAGACGATCGAGAGCCAGCCCGGTCTCATCGAGCTGTTGGGGGTCGACCAATGACCGTCGTAGACCTCCACCCCGAGGAGCTGCTCGACAAGGACGCTCGCGGAGAGCTGTCGACCGACGAGCGCGCTCGTCTCCAGACGCACCTCGCCCGCTGCTCGGCATGCCGCGCCGAGCGCGTCCTCCGCATGGACTTCGCCGACGAGCTCGACGGTGAGGATCGCCCCTCCGCGCTGCTCGGCCTCGTCCAGGGCGCGCTCGCCGCGCCGCGTCCCGTCGCGACGACGAACGAAACGAGCGACGCGAACGATACGCAGGTCGCCGCGAGCGCGGAGAAGACCGGCACGGCTCCGATCGACACGGTGCGCTCGCCGAAGGCGATGCCCGAGCTCGAGGCGGTTCCGGGGCTCCGTCGACGCCCGCGCCGAACGGCGTTCGTGCTCCTCGTCGCCGCCGCCGTCCTCGCCGCGAGCGCCGCCGGCGCGACCGGAATGACGAGCCGCGTGTGGTCGCGGCTTCGTGGCGGCTCGCTCGAGGCCACGCATTCGAGCGCGACCGCTTCGCCCACGTCGGCTCCCGCGCTCTCTCCCGCCGGCGCCAGGAATCCGGCGCTCTCCCTCACGCCGGCCGCGACGGGCGCGGAGGAGTCGCCCGAGCCCGTCGGCGCCGTGGCGGCGGAGCCGGTTCCGGTCGCCGTCGAGCCGGCGCTTGCAGCCGCGCCCGCGCGAACGTTTGCGCCCGCGCTCGCGGCGGCCTTCACGCCCGCTGCGCCCGCGATCCTCACGCCTCCTGCCGCGGCGCCCGTGCCGACGACCGCATCCGGTCTCTTCGAGTCCGCGAACACCGCTCGTCGCTCCGGTGACACGGTCACCGCGCTCGCGCGGTACGACGCGCTCGAGGCGCAGTTCCCTTCGACGCGCGAGGCTCGCGTCGCGAAGGCGACGACGGGAAAGCTCCTCCTCGATCGCGGCGACTCCGTCGGTGCGCTCGCGCGCTTCGATGCGTATCTCGCGTCGGGCTCGTCCGAGCTCCGCGAAGAGGCGATGGCCGGGCGCGCCACCGCGCTCGAGCGCCTCGGCCGTGGCGACGAGGAGTCTCGCGCCTGGGCGGCGCTCCTCGCGACCTACCCGGGTACGCCTTACGGCGCGCATGCCCGCACCCGCATCGCGAGGTCCTTGCCCCGGTGAACCGGCGGCGGTCACGCGCAGCGTGTGCGGTCGTCGTGATGGGCGTGGCGTTCGCGCACGCCACCGGCCTCGGCTTCGCGCGCGCGGCGCACGCCCAGGAGGCGGCGCCGGCGCCCTCGCGTCGCATCGTCGAGGTGCTCGTCGCGGGCGGAGGTAGCGACGCGGCGCCGCTCGAGGAGACGGTACGCGAGCTGCTGAGCCGGCTCACGCTCGTCATGGAGAGCCAGACCGTCGGCCGCATCGATCCCGATGAGGGAAGCTTCCGCTCCACCGCGAGGCCGTCGCTCCTCGCGCGTGTGGGCGTCGATCTGCGCGCGAAGGACGTGGCCGTGGTCACGGTCGTCGACGGCCGCACCGGCGACGTCACGCTACGCCGCACGGTGCGCCGTGACGGGCCGCCTGCGGTCGTTCGCGAGGAGCTCGCGCACGTCGTGCAGGCCGCCGTCGATCCGATGCTGCTCGCGGAGCGCGATCGCGCGGCCGCGGCGCCGCCACCGCCGCCACCGCCACCGCCGCCCCCCGAGGTCGTGGCAGCGCCCGCGCCTGCACCTGCGCCTGTTGCCGACGCGCCGCCGCCTCGTGACGCCGCGCAGCCGTCGCCGGAGTCCTCGCGCTCGCCGCTCGCGCTCGATCTCTCCACGATGGCCGGCGCCGGGTCGTACGCGTCGGGCGCGGGCGCCGTCGCGCGCGCCGGCGGCGGTGCTGCGCTCGTGTGGCGGCGCGGCCTGCGTCCGTCGATCGGCCTCTCCGCACACTACGTGTTCCCGTTCGAGGCGGGCTCGGAGGTCGTGGCGGCCCGCGTCGGCGTCGCCTCGCTCCGCGGCGCAGCGGGGCTGGAGGTCTACGGCAGCAGCTCCTTCGCGCTCGATGTCGCCGCGGGCGGGGGCCTCGACCTCCTTCGTGTGGAGCCGCGCTCCAGCGTGCTTCCGCTCGACCGGCTCGGCCCTTCGACGAACCGCGTCGACCCGATCGCCACGGCAGCCGTGACCGGTCATCTCGCGATCGCTCCCGGCACGGCGATCTCGCTCATGGTGGCGGCCGACGTGGACCTCACCTCGCGTCGCTGGGTCATCGCGGGCGCGCAGCGCGAGGAGGCCTTCGCGCCCTCGCGCGTGAGACCGATGGCGATGCTCGGCTTCACGTTCACCGCGCTCGGCGACGGTCGCTTTGCGTCACGCGAGGCCGCGCGATGAGGAGCCTCGCTCGCTCGTCGGCGTCGCGCTTGTCCGCCGCCCTGGTGCTCTCGGCCCTCGGGCTCGCGCTGGCGTCGGCGTGCAGCAACGAGGAGATCGTCCTCGCGACCGTCGGGGCGTCGGAGGCGGGCACCGGCCCGGGCACGCAGCCCAAGCGATGCATCGAGAACACGGACTGCGCGGCCACGATGTTCTGCGCGCGCCGCGGCTGCGACGACGTCGGTGGCACCTGCGAGCTCCGCCCCGTGGTGTGCGACGAGGCGCCGATGCCCGTCTGCGGGTGCGACGGCATCACGTACTGGAACGATTGCCTCCGTCGCACCGTGGGCTCCACCTCGATGAGCCCCGGCGAGTGCTCGGGCAATGCGCGACTCTGCGGCAAGCCCGGCGGAGGCCCGGGTGGTGGCGGCCGCGATTCGTGTCCGCCGGGCACTGCCTGCGCGCGGCTTCTACCGCCGCCCGACCCCGGTGCGCCGGAGCTGTGTCCTCCCATCGTCGGAGGCACGTGCTGGGCGCTTCCCGCGGTCTGTCCCGAGCGCAGCGGCCCCGATCGCTGGCGCTCGTGCGACCCGGCGAGGACGGCGTGCGTCTCTACCTGCGACGCCATCCGCAGCGGCGAGCCGTACATGCGCGCATTCGCCTGTCCCTGAGCTCGTGCGCGGCCTTTGCCCAGCGGCGGAGGGCGCCGTCGATGAACACGGCGTGCGCGTGCGGATGGAGCTTCGAGTACGACGATGTCCTCTCCACAGTCACCGCCGCCGCGCTCGACGTGAAGTCTGGCGATGAACCAGCGGTTGGCCCCGCCGCGTTGGGGTATCCTGGAAGGTGGACCTCTTTCAGGTCCGATAGCGGCGAGGCAAGATGCGCAAGCGGCTGATGCGTGGGTCGTTCGTGGCGGCTCTGGTGCTCGGGGCGATCGCGTGCTCGTCGTCGTCGGAGCCCAGCGCGACGACGGATGCGTCGTGCGTCGGTGACGGCTGCGCCTCGAGCGGAGGCACGAGCGGTACCAGCGGTACCAGCGGTACCAGCGGAGCGAGCGGTGAACCACCTGGTCCACCTCCAGCTCCACCTCCTCCGGAGTGCACGGCCGACAAGGACTGCGAGGGCAAATGCACCGGCGGCGTCTGCATGGCACCGACCGATAGCGACCAGAAGAAGAACAACGGCGAGACGGACGTCGACTGCGGTGGCCCCACCGCGAAGAAGTGCGTCGCCGACAAGACGTGCACGGACGGAGCCGATTGCGGCCTCGGCTTCTGCGCCGCATCGAAGTGTGTCGTCCCGACGGGCACCGACACCGTCAAGAACGGAACCGAGACTGACACCGACTGTGGCGGCGCCGCGCAGACCTACGACGGCGTGACGGTCCCCGCTGGGCCCAGGTGCGGTCTCGCCAAGAAATGCCTGGCAGACGGCGACTGTGGAAGCTCGGTCTGCTCGGACTCGAAGGTCTGCGTCGAGGCCCCGAGCTGTCGACCGCTTCACGGCGGAACGACGTGCGGCGCCGGCGAGTACGGCGTGGCCGGCGCGAGTCACGAGAGCTGCTGCAGGACGTTGGCCGTCCCCAACCTCACGATGATGCAGGGCGGCGTCGCGAAGCAGGTCTACGTCGACAAGTACGAGATCACCGCGGGGCGTGTTCGCGAGTGGGTGAAGGCGATCAAGGCTCAGTACGCAGGCGTCCCCGACGTGCAGGCGTGGGTGAAGGCGAGGATGCTCGTCGACCCGATCCTCGCAGGGATGTTCCCGAACACGCGTGCCGATTTTCTCCCTTCGAAAACGACGGGACAGCTTGCGATGTTCAAGGACACGAACAACGTCGACGTGCCTCTCGACATCGGCCTCGACGATCAGATCGGACCGACGTCGTACTACCGCGGCGTGCTCGGACATGGCGGGACGAGCGGCTGCGGCCTCTACGCCGGCTCCTACGGTCACCGCACGTACTGGTACGACGCAGTCCAGGCCGCCTACTACGGCGAGGTCGTTCGGCCCGTCGCCCAGAAGGAGTGGCTCGACGAGAAGTCGATGAACTGCGCTCCGGCGCATATCTTCGCGGCGTTCTGTGCCTGGGACGGTGGCTACCTCGTCACGCAGACCGCGATCGCGGCGGCCTACGGTCCGAGCCAGTGGCCGTGGGGAGATACGCCGACCCCGACGGACGCCGTCGCGAAGATGTCGAACTACAACGCGGGCACCGGCGGCTTCGGCAACAACAAGGACCCGCGCTACCTTTTCCCGATCGTCGACTACGCGACGTTCGCGAACGACTTCTCGCCGATCATCTCGTCGCCTGGACGGTTCCCAAAGGATGGAAGCCAGGTCCTCCCGATCGCCGACACGTGGATGGATCTGGGCGGCAACATGATCGAGTGGTCGCACAACGGGGCAGGCCAGTACTACGGCTGGACCGGCGCCTCCTTCGAGGGGCACCTCTACCCGCGCAGCTGGAACAGCGCGCTTGCCTTCATGGACAAGTACGGCAAGGGTGGCGCGCGCTGCATGCGCCTCGAGTAGGCGTCGCGCTGATATCGTCCCTGGGATGAAGAGGATCGCCACGCTCGTCGCCATCGCATCAGCCGCAGGTTGCGGGACGCTTCTTGCGGTCGAGCCGGACTCCTCGCCGCCGCCCGCTGGCGATGGCGGACCTCCGAGCGACGCAGGATCCATGTAGATCGCAACCCGCTTCGCCCGCTCCCGGAGACGGCCTTCAGTCAGGAGACTCGTCGTGGTGATCAGTGCGCCGAGCTCGACGGATTGTGCTCGGAGTACCAGGCGAGGAACGGCGGGTCGACACGCGAGAAGTGATCGAGCCCGCGGGCCGGATCGGGCTGGCGAGCGACGCCGACGAGCTTGTGCGTGCGCTGCCCGTTCTCGACGAGGAAGAGGCCCGAGCCGGAGTCGCCGCCGTTCGTGAAGAGCGGCGTGCCGAAGCCGTGCTCGTAGCCCAGATCGACGGTCGACGAGAGCGGCATGGTCGACGACAGCTGTAGAGGCGCCTCGGGCTGCTCGGCGGTGCGCACGACGGCAGTGACCTCGACCTTCTCGCCGGCGTCGACGCGTGCGCTCACGTCGGTGAGCTCACCGTAGGCGGAGAGCGTGATCGGCCTCTGCAGGGTGAGGAAGCCGATGTCGGGATTGGCGACGTTCTCCACGTCGGCGCTGAATGTGCTCGGGTTCGTCGCGACGACGCGCGGCTTGGTCGAGACGAGCGGCGCGACGATCTCGTAGCTCACGAACATCGTCTGATCGAGACAGTGCGCAGCGGTGACCACGGTGGTGGGCGACACGAGCGTGCCGGAGCAGAACCAGAGCCGCTTCCGGGCATCGCGCATGAGCACGTAGACGACCTCAGCGCCGGGTGACTCCTTCGGCGCGATGGTCGGCTGACCGAGCGTGGTCTTGGCGTCGGGGGGCGGCTCGGCCGAGGGGGCAGGCCACGCGGTCGCAGTCGGCGTTTCGTCGGTCGTCGTGTCGCTCGTCACGCGAACGCCGCACGCGGGGAGCGCAAACGAAGCGACGAGAACGAGCGCGGGGACGACCGGAACGAGCGAAGGAAAGCGCATCATCGCTCCGTCTGGAGCAACAAGCGCGCCCTGACGAAGCCGGCGTTCCATGGGGAAAGCAGCCCTCCTCGGCCCCACCATGAACGGCGGTCCACAGTGGCGGCGAACGAGGGTTCACCCACGTTGATTCCGACCGGGCGCGAGCTCTCGGTCTCCACGTGCCCGAGCCCGAGCCCGTGCCGGCTCTCCCTCTCGGAGAGCCGGAAGACTAAATCACCGAGCACGATTCTCGTCCCTCGAATCGAGCTCGGAGATCTAGTTCTTACTCAAGTGGGGACTTCGTCCCCCTCCCGAGCCTCCCCGACTCGCCTTCGGCGAACCGTGCTTCGCACGGCGCCTTCGGGGTGCGAAGCACGCCGGTCGCCGAAGGCGAAACCCGGGGGGCCCGACACGAAGTGGCGGGGGGCGGAGCCCGCAAGGGTGAAGCTAAATGGCCGAGTGCGATTCGAGGGACGAGAATCGCGCTCAGCCATTTGGCGGACAGGCCCTAGTTCACGGTGGCCGGCGCCACGCCCGCCGCGCACTGCTTCGTGATTCGCGCGCACGCCTCGGCCGGCGTGCTCGGGTCGGCGCAGACGGTGTCCTTGTCGGCGCAGAGCTTCTGGAACGCGGCGTCGAACGCGGCCTTCACGCACGCGTGGTGCGCGTCGAAGCACGCCTTGTGGTCCGTTCCCGCGGCCACGCATGCATCGAGCGTGTCCTTGCAAGCCTTCAGCTCCGGGGGCGGGGGCAGCGGGACCTTCTTGCAGAAGCCGGGCGGCTCCTTGCCTCCGCCCGCGCCGTCGTGATCGCCGTCCGGACCGCCACCACCGGGCGGAGGACCGCTCGGTGCCGCACCGTCGGGCGGCGGAGGAGGAGGGCCGCCGGCCTTGCCCGCGCCGTCCGGAGGCGGCGGAGGCGCCCCGGGATCGGCACCCGGCGGAGGACCACCGTCGCAGTCGCCGCCGCCGCCATGGCCGGGGCCGCCAGGGCCGCCAGGCCCGTGACCCTTGCCGGGCGGACCGCAGTGCGGACCCGGACCCGCCTCGGCGGGCAGGCAGGCCGCGAGGGCGTCCTTGCAGGCCACGAGGTCTGCACCGGCCGCGGCCTTGCACGTGTCGAAGCTCGCGAAACAGGCCTCCGCGGCGGCATGCGCGTCGGAGTAGCTGCTCTGCGCCTCGGTGAGCGCTTGCTCGGTGGTCGTGTCGGTCGCCGCGGTCGTCGCCGCGCCGGAGCTACAGGCCGCGAGCGCGGCGATCGAGACGAATCCGGCAACGGTCGACCACGACGAGCGTGCCGCGTGACGCTCGGAGATTCTTCGGGACATGGATACTCCTACCTTCGGTGAACGACGCGCCTGGCCAACCCCAGGCTCGACCACATAGGGGAAGGCACCCCTTCGAACGGATCACGACCGCGTGTCGATTTGTCGGCTACGGTCGTGATGTGGACATCGTCGCGCTGACGGCGCTACGGGGCTCGGTCGAGGAGGAGGCGCCGCGGCTCGCCGCGGATCTCGGCACGACTCCGTACGACACGGCGCTCCTCCTTCGCTCGCCGGCGCCGGTGCCGCTGCTCCGCACCGACGATCGCGCGCGCGCGCTCGCGCTCCTCGCGCGGCTCCGGGAGCGCGGGCACGAGGCGGTCGCATGCGACGCCTCGGCGATCGTCGCCGCCGATGCGATGGTGCAGGTGCGCGCCTTTCGCCTCGAGGTCGACGCGCTCGTCGTCACGTCCACGTCGGCGGAGCCGGAGCGCGTCGCGTGGGTCGACGTCGTCGCGCTCGTGAGGGCGATGCACCGAAGGCGCACGGAGCACGTCGAGAAGAACGCCGAGCGGAAGTTCTCGCTGGGGCGCGCGGCGATGTCCGGTGGCGTGCTGATGACGAAGACCGTCACGAGCTCGACGAAGCACACGAGCGAGGAGCGCGAGCAGGTGCTCTACGTGTTCCGGCGAGGGGCCGCGCCGCTCCTCGTCACGCAGTCACGCGCTCGGTACGACGGGCTCGGCGCCGAGCTCCGGCCCTCGCAGATCGAGAACTTCGGCACGCTCGTGCGGCTCTTGCGCGAGCGCGCGCCGGACGCCGTGTACGACGAGCGGCTGCTCCAGCCGCGTCCGGGGCTCGATCGCGTGCGCGCGGGCGCAACGGCGGGGTCGCTCTCCGCCTCCTCGTCGGACGGGATCGATCTCCTCGCGCACGTGATCGCCCTCGCGGGCTCGCGGGCCGCCCAGCCTTATCGCTGAGCGGTTACGCGTACGTGACCTCGCTCAGGGCTTCTTCGCGGGGGTCGCGGGCTTGGCCGGCGCGGCGGGCGTCGCAGGCTTCGCGGGCGTCGTGGCGGCCGCGGGCTTGTCGGCCTTCGGCGCGGGCTTTGCGACCTTGACGAACTTGAGCGTCATGCGATCGCTCTCGCCGATGGCGGCGTACTTCTCGCGATCCTTGTCCCCGAGGCGGTAGCTCGGCGGGAGCGTCCACACGCCGTCGGCGTAGTCCTTCGTGTCCTTGGCGTTCGCGTTGACCTCGGATTTTCCCGCGAGCTTGAACCCGGCGGCCTCGATCTTCTCGATGACCCACTTCTCCGGGAGGTAGCCCTTCTTCGCGCTCTCCTCGGGGACGGCGTCGGGCTTCGCGCGGTGCTGCTCGATGGCGAGCACGCCGTTCGGCTTGAGCGCCTTGCTGATCTCGGCGAGCCAGTCGCCCAGCTTGTTCTGCTGCACCATGCCGTGGAGCTCGCGCGCGAGGATCACCATGTCGACGGTGCCCTCGCGGTCGGCAGGAAGCTTCGGCGCCTTGTTGTCGACGGCGACCGTCTCCACCTTGCCGAAGGCCTCGGGCGACGTGTCGAGGAACAGCTTGAAGCGCTGCGCGTAGAAGGTGCCGCGCTCCTCCGGCGGTCCGTTCGGGTCGCCGTTGGTGGCGAGCAGCTTGCCCTTCTTCGCGAGCGCCGGCGCGAGCAGCTCGGTGTACCAGCCCTCGCCGGGTCCGAACTCGAGCACCGTCATCGTCGGCTTGAAGCCGAAGAAGTCGAGGGTCTCGACGGGGTGACGGTACTTGTCGCGCTCCGCGTCGGCGGGCTTGCGGATCTTGCTCGCCATCACGGCCTTGATCGCGTCCTTGCCGGTCGGGTACGCCTTGTCCGCGAGCGCCTTCGCCTCGGCGTGGAGCTCGGGCGTCCAGCGCGCCATCTCGGTCTTGTGATCGACCTCCATCTTGGCGCGATCCTTCGCGAGCGCCTCGAGCTGCTCGGCCTTCTTCTTCTCCTCGGCCGTGGGCTCCGGCTTCGGCGGCTCGACGGGCTTCTCGACGACGGGCGGCGGCGCCTCGACGGTCGGAGCGGGAGGGGGAGGCGCCTTCACCTCGGGGGCGTCGCCGCCGCAGGCATTCAAGGCGAGAGCGAGACAGAGGGAGCCGACAGGTCCGAGGAGGGCGCGCTTCATGGGACGCTTCGTACCGCGCCTGCCGCTGGCTCACAAGCCGGTGAGCGCGAGTTGCCTTACGGCGCAGAGGCGTCGGCGCAGCAGCGAAAACCCGTCGAATAGTCGTGGTAATCGAACGCGTGGGCGATCGTGCGGTAGGCGCAGCCGTCGCCGTGCTGCGACGTATCGAGCCAGTAGCCGCCCTGGAACGTTCCGTTCGGGTCGGCCGTCCACTCGTGGAGGTTGCCGACCATGTCGAAGGCGCCGACGTCGTTCACGCACTCGGGCGTGGCGCCGGTCTTCGCGACCGAGCCCTCGAGCTGGTTGTTGCGCGCGTCGTTGAGCTCGGTGAGGCCCCAGCCGCGCTTCATCGTGCTCGCGTGGAACGTGAGCATCGGCGTCGCGCCGCTGTCGTGGCACTTCCCCGGCGCGCGGGTCGGCCCGTACGGGTAGGCGAAGCCCTCGGTGCCGCCGCACGCGGCGCGCCACTC
>Ga0105047_10000435_pt1 | contig 71006 bp, 50 predicted proteins | sample MAT04_FD_78384 | JGI IMG/M metagenome (GOLD analysis project Ga0105047, IMG submission 78384) | Freshwater microbial communities from Lake Fryxell liftoff mats and glacier meltwater in Antarctica - MAT-04 (megahit assembly) | ecosystem: Environmental > Aquatic > Freshwater > Ice > Liftoff... | reverse complement strand
GCCAGTCCACGGGCTGCAAGTGCCAGTCCACGGGCTGCAAGTGCCAGTCCACGGGCTGCAAGTGCCAGTCCACGGGCTGCAAGTGCCATTCCACGGGCTGCAAGTGCCATTCCGCAGCAAGCCGCGCAGCATAACCAACCTGGAGGCTGATATGACTGAATTCAAATATATCGGCAAGCGCTCCCGCCCCGAAGATGGGTTAGAAAAGGTAACTGGTAAAGCGCGCTACGTGGGAGACTATTTCCTGCCCGATATGCTGGTGGTCAAAGTTCTGCGCAGCCCACTGGCGCATGCCCATATCTGCAAGTTGGATACCGCCCCGGCCCTCAAAGTACCCGGGGTAGTAGCCGCGATCAGCGCGGACGATTTTGTTAACCACGGCAACCTGGGCTGGCCGATCAAGGATGCTTATGTGCTGGCATGGAAAAAGGTGCGCTATATCGGTGACCCGATTGCCGCGGTGGCGGCAGAAAGCGAAGAAGCTGCGCTGGCAGGCATGCGCGCCATCCTGTTCGAACTGGAAGAAATTGCCCCAGTTTCCGACATTCACCATGCACTGGATGCGGATCAGCCAATCATTCCAGATACGGAGCAGCCCGGCACCGGCAATCTGACCAATACCCACCTGGTGCGCTTCGGTGATCCGGATCCAATCCTGGCCGGCTGTGATGTGTTGCAAACCGAGACCTATTTCTTCAAGCACCAGGAGCACGCTTATCTCGAAACGGAAGGCGCGCTGGCCATCCCCGAACCAGACGGCGGGCTGACGGTTTATGCCAACGACCAGTCGCCTTTTATCAACCGCGACAACCTGGTGATGCTGCTGGGTTTGCCGGTGGAGAAAGTGCGCGTGATTCAGGCGCATGTGGGCGGCTCATTCGGCGGCAAAGATGATATCGGCTATCAAACTGCCGCCCAGGTGGGCGCCCTGGCGCTCAAAACAAAACGCCCGGTGCGGTTGACCCTCACGCGCACCGAATCGTTCCTGGCATCCTACAAACGTGAGGCGATGGAATTTTGTATCACACTGGGCGCCAGCAATGCCGGCATCCTCAATGCCGCCAGGGTAGATCTGCTGGTCGACAGCGGTGGTTATGCCTCGATGACACCGCTGGCCTCGTGGCGGGCTTCGGTGCATGCCGCCGGCGCCTATCGCTACCAGGCCGTGCAGGTGGATACGACAGCGGTCTACACCAACAATGGCTATTCGGGCGCCATGCGCGGTTTTGGCAACACCGAAGCGGCGGGCGCGATTGAACAGGCGATTGATGAACTGGCCTACCGCTTCAAGCTGGACCCGATCGATTTCCGCGTCAAGAACTGCCTGCGCAGCGGTGATATCACCATGACCGGCGACCGGATCAAGCACGCGGTGCACCTGGACGAATGCTTGCAGGTGGTGCGCGAACGCTCGGGCTGGGACCGGAAACGCCAGGAATTTGCTCTCCAAACCGGCGATCTGCGCCGTGGCCTGGGCGTGGCCTGTTACTTTCATGGCAGCAGCCTGGGTGGTGAGGGCGCCGATTACGCCACCACCACCCTCAAGATCGAGGAGGATGGCAGCATCACCCTGACCTCTGGCCTGACCGATTATGGGCAGGGCAGCCGGACCGTGTTCAAGCTGGTGGCAGCCGAAGAACTGGCGATCGATGACCGCCGGATTCGGATTTTGCGCCCCGACACCCAGACAGCCATTGAATCGGGGCCAACGGTGGCCTCGCGCAGTTCGATGCTGGGCGGAAATGCCACCCGGGTGGCCGCGCAGCGCCTGAACCAACTGCTGCGCTGGGCGGCTGCCAATGCACTGCACTGCCAGCCGGTGCAAGTGCGGCGCCTTGTCGCCCCTGAAGGCGGGCCGCACCAGGACGAACTGTTCATTGGTCCCAACGAAGAGCCTTTGACCTTCGACCAGATTGTGCAGCATGCGCGCGAGATGGGGCTGTCGTTGTATGTGCAGGGCAAATGGCAAATGCCCCCGTTCGCATGGGACTTTACCAACGGCACTGGCGTGCCATACCACTGTTACACCTTTGGCGCACAGGTGGCGGAAGTGGAAACCAACCTGGCAAACGGGGCAACCCGCGTTTTGGGTGTGTGGGCAGCCCACGACGGTGGCCGTATTATTTACCCTCAGGGCGCCCTGGGGCAAATGTACGGCGGAATTGCGATGGGCATCGGCTATGCCCTGACCGAGCACACCAGCTACCACAACGGTCTGCCCCAGACCTTGAATTTCCACGATTATCATATTCCAACCGCGCTGGATATCCCACCCATAGACGGCACCTTTGTGCAGATTGATCACCCGGATGGCCCCTATGGTGCCCTGAATCTGGCAGAGCCGATGATGATCGCGATCGCCCCGGCGATTGCCAATGCCGTTTTTCATGCCACGGGCAAGCGCCCGCGCATTTTTCCGCTGACCCCCACCTGCCTGCTCACCGGCAGTGATAACCCGGCTGTGGATACCGCTGCCGCGTGCCGCCAGGGCCTGGGGCTGGAATGAATGAGGAGTCCATGCCAGATCTCTTGATCGAAAACGGTAGAATGTTGCTTGCGGATGGCTGGAGCCCACCGGGTTACTTGGCCATCTCGGGCGGAAAAATTACCGCGCTCGGAACCGGCCCGCTCCCGCGGGAGCTCCGCGAAATGGGCGGAGAGTGGATCAACGCCCATCACATGGCCGTCATGCCCGGCCTGACCAATGCGCACACCCACCTTTCTCAGACCTTTATGCGCGGGCTCTCCGGCGGGCGACCCCTGCTGCGCTGGCTAAAAGAGTTGATCTGGCCGCTGCAGGCGGCCATGACCTTACCCGAGTTGGAACTGGCGGCCTTATTGGGGATGGTCGAAAATCTGCGCTGCGGCGCCACCCATGTGGTCGATCACCAAAAGATCACCCGCACACCCGCATTCAGCCAGGCTGTTTGCGCCGCCGCCAGCCAGACCGGGTTGCACCTGACCCTGGCCCGCGCCTGGGCCGATAAAGGCGCCAATGCCGAGAGCCCCGAAGCCATCCTGGCAGAATTATCCGCTTTGTTCGAACAATATTCGGGGACCGGCACTTGCAGCCCTGGGGGTACGCGCATCCGCATTGCCAGCGGACCGCTCACTCCCTGGCGCGCGACGGCCGGCACGCTTCAAAAAACCCATACCCTGGCGCAGCACTGGGGCAGCGGCACCCACATTCATGTTTCAGAAACCAGGGATGAGGTCAAAATGACCCTGGAAGAGACCGGGATGCGCCCAGTAGCCTGGCTCGACCAGCTTGGTATCCTTGGCCCAAATTGTCAGGTGGTGCATGCCACCTGGTTGGAAGACCATGAAATTGAGCTGCTGCGCGAGCGCGACGCGCTGGTGGTGCACTGCCCGATCGCCAATGCCGTGCTTGGTTCCGGTATCGCGCGGGTGGAAGACCTGCGCCGTGAAGGGGTCCGCATTCACCTCGGCACCGATGGCCCCGCCAGCAACGATAACCAGGACTGCTTTGATAACATGAAAGCCGCCCTGATGGTCGCGCATTTACGAGAGAACGACCCTACTCAACTCTCGCCGGTTGATGTGGTGCGCATGGCCACGGCTGGTAAAACGCTGGCTGCCGGCGGCGAGGCCGATCTGATTCTGGTCAACTTCAACCATGTCAATGCCATGCCGCTTCACGATATCGACTCGGCGCTGACGCTCTCCTGTCACGGCAGCGATGTGGATACGGTGATTGTAGCGGGCCAGGTGCTGATGCGCGCGAAGCGCGTGTTAATCCTCGACGAAAACGCCCTGCTACAGGAATGCCAGCATGCGGTGATCGGCTTGCGCAAACGGGCCGGGCTGGATTAATCAAAAATTGGATGGTAATAAGAGAAAATATGCCAAAAATAGACAGTTTACGCAGTTATTTAGAGGTATTGGCCGCCGCAGGGCAGTTGGCGCGCATCCGAAAACCAGTAGCGCTGGTACATGAGCTGGCCAATGTGGCCGCCACCCTGGCCCGTCAGGGCGGCGGGGGCGTGCTATTCGAACAACCGCAAAGTGACCCATCCATGGGTGTGTGGCCCATTTTTACCAATGCGGTCGTCAACCAGCACCAGGCGGCATTGGCGCTAGGCTGCGCCGTGAGTGAAGTGAGTGACCGCATGGGACAGGCCCTGGAACCCAAAAACGGCCTTGCCCCGACCCGCTCCACGCAAGAAAAGGAAGCTCCCTGGAAACAAAATGTGATCCGCGGAGCAGACATCGATATTCGCAAACTGCCCATCCCCACTCACGGCGCCCACGACGGTGGCCCCTTCATCACCGGCGGAGTAACCATCACGCGCGACCCGCTCAGCGGTCGCGGCAACCTATCGTATAACCGCATGCAGGTGCTGGGGCCGCACACCTTTGGTTTCAATGTCAACGAATGGCGCCACGTCATGCAGTTCTACAAGGTCTATCAGGCGCGCAGCGAGCCGCTGCAAATTGCCATCGCTATTGGGTTGGATCCCGCAGTGATGATCGCCGCCGGATGCCGGTCGGATGACGATGAGTTAAAAATCGCGGGCGCCATCCGAGGTGAGCCGGTCTTGACCACCAAAGGCGTAACGGTAGACCTGGATATTCCAGTTCAGTCAGAGATCGTTATTGAAGGCTATTTACCGCCCCACACCCGCCAGGCAGAAGGCCCATTGGCCGAATTCCACGGGTACTATGGCGAACTTTGGGAAAGCCCAACCTTTGAAGTCAGCGCCATCTGCTTCCGCGACAACCCAATTTTCCAGACCATTATTCCAGGCTGGGCCGAGCATATTTACATTGGCAATGTGCTGCCGCGCGAACCCTTACTGCTCCAGTATGTTCGGCATGTCAGCCAGGGCGTCACTGGGCTGCACATCCCACCTTATGGAAATGGCTTCGCCGCCATCGTACAAATCAACAAGAGCAACCCCGGCGAACCCAAAAATGTGTGCATGGCAGCCTTTACCGCGCATGTCAATATCGCCAAGGTAATTGTGGTGGACGCGGACGTCAACATTTATGACCCGGCCGATGTGCTCTGGGCGCTGACCAACCGCGTCGATTGGTCAAAGGATGCCTTCTTCGTCCCCGGCGCCCAGGGCCACGAAATGGACCCCACCGCCGATGCGCGCGGCGTACAAACCAAGGTGGGCATCGATGCCACCTATAAACCCGAACGGCGCAATTACGGTGAACGTATCCGTTACGAAGAAGTCGACTTAACCAGGTATCTGTAAATGGGAGGGACCATGACACAGCGCATGGCATTATATATGCAGGACAAACACAAGATCTCGTATGAATTGGAGATCGCCCAATACGCCGAAGAGCGCGGCTTCAGTGAGATCTGGCAGGCCGATACGCGCCTGGCGCGGGATTGTGTCGTAATGATGAGCGCTTTTGCAGCGCGCACCAACCGCCTGCGCTTTGGATCGGCCGTCCTGCCGATTTGGACGCGCAACCCGGCCGTTATTGCAGCCACATGGAGCACGCTGTGGGAACTGGCCGGCAAGGTGGATGGTAAGGGGCGGGTCATGCTGGGCATCGGTGCCTGGTGGGAACCGATCGCGGCTCGGGTGGGGGTCAACCGGGTGAAACCACTCAAGGCCATGCGCGAGCATATTGAGGCCCTGCGCCAACTGTTCACCATGGAAGAAGTCACCTATCTAGGAGAATTCGTCCATCTCGACCGTATCCGCCTGGACGTGGCCTTCGGCGATAAAGGTCCTCGAGATATCCCTCTTTACATCGGCGCTACCGGCGACCAGATGCTGGAGATGTCTGGAGAAATCTGCGATGGAGTGGTGCTCAATTACGTGGTATCGGTCGAATATATCAAGCGAGCGGTAGCGCTGGTAGAAAAAGGAGCCAGGAAGGCCGGCAAGACTCTGGCCGACGTGGACCGGCCAGAGCTGCTGGTATGCTGCCTATCGGATAAAGACCCGGCGGCAGCCATGGCTGAGGGCAAAAAGCTGGTTTCCTATTACCTTGCCACCGAGCCGCATATCATGAAAGCCAGCGGGGTTAGCGAAGAACTGCTCCAGAAGGTGCAGTCCATGATGAGCTGGCCGGCCACCGAAGAAGACTACATCCGCACCAGCCAGATCATTCCGGATGAGGTGGTGCGCAACCTGATGGCGGTGGGTACCACCGAAGAATGCCGTGCCAAGGTCAAGGAATATATCGACGCGGGAGTCACCTGTCCGATCCTGTACCCGATGATGGATGATATCAAACCGGTAGTGGATGCCTTCGCGGATTGGGGCTAAAGAGATGAGCGCCACGCTTTTTCTCACGCACCGTGGTCATTTTCACCAGCAGCGCATTCTTGCTGCCGCGCCAGAAAATCTTGAGATCAGCCTGCGGCGCGACGCCAGCAAGGTAGAAATTCTGCGCTTGCTGCCCGAAATGGAATTTTTAATCACCGAGCGCGAGGATTTAATTGATGCCGATATGATCGCCGCCGGCCGCAAGCTGCGCCTGATCCAGCGCCTGGGATCGCAAACCTACGATATTGACCTGGCGGCGGCAAAAGCAGCGAGTATCCCAGTGTGCAATTGGCCCGACCCATCCACCATCTTCGTCGCCGAACACTGTATGATGCAGACCCTGGTTCTACTCAAGAAAGTGCGCGAGATGAGCTATGTGATGAACCAGGCCGCCTGGGAGCGCCCTGCGCTGCGCAGCGACGAAGATACCTTTGCGTATAACTGGAGCGGCCGGCTGGGCGTGCGCGGTCTCTGGGAGAAAACGGCCGGCATCCTGGGCTTTGGCGAGATCGGGCGCGAGCTGGCCGTGATGCTCAAAGGCTTCAATGTGCGGGTGCTCTACAATAAACGCCGCCAGATGTCTGCCCAGGCCGAAAAAGAATTGGCAATCAGCTTCACCTCAACCGATGAACTGGTGCGCCAATCCGATGTAGTCTATTGCCTGCTGCCGTTTATTGCGGAAACAGCCCAATCGATGAACGCCGAACTGTTCGCCAAAATGAAACCCGGTTCCTATTTCGTTTTTTGCGGGGGCAGCGGCATGGTCAACGAAGATGACCTGATCGCGGCCCTGCGCTCCGGCCACCTGGCTGGCGCCGCGCTGGATACCTACACCTACGAGCCGCTGCCCAAAGACAGCCCGCTCCTGGCCATGCATAGAGCAGCCGACTCGGTTAACCTGCTGCTAACCCCGCATGTCGCCGCAGGTACAGACGGCGGCAGCCGAAAAAGCGAATATACCAACTTGACGCGGCGGATGGCAGGCGAGCCTCTGCTGTACCAGGTCGCATAAGGACTGGCAATGGACTGGTACTTGCAGTCCAGTTTTTCAACCGCCCAAAGGACTGAGCTTTGCAGCCTGAGGCGCACATTCAAATCCCGATAGGAGATTCACCCATGCTTTCCAATTTGTTTGGCAAAAGTTTTATTACCACTGAAGATTGGTCTAATGACCAGATTGAATCACTGCTCGATATGGGCGCCGACCTCAAGCGCCGGTTTGCCATTGGCGAACCCCACGACCATATTCTGCGCAGCAAAAGCCTCTTCATGCTTTTCTTTGAAGAATCCACCCGCACCCGCAACTCCTTTGAAGCGGGCGTTACCCAGTTAGGCGGTCACGGCATCTACCTGACCCCCTCCGGCACCCAGGTGGGCCACGGCGAAAACGCCAAAGATACCAGCAGCGTGCTGGGCCGGTACGGGCACGCCATTTCTGTGCGCGACTGCCGCACCGGGATGGGCCAGGCCTACCAGTATGAATTAGCCAAATATGCCGGCATCCCGGTTATCTCGATGCAGGACGATGTCGATCACCCCTGCCAGGCCATGGCCGACCTGATGACCATTCGCGAAAAATTTGGCAATGATCTATGCGGACGCAAGTTTCTCATCTCATGGACCTACGCGCCCAAGTACGTGCGCCCATTGTCTGTGCCGCAGTCATTGATCATGCTGATGACTCGCTTTGGCATGGATGTCACCCTGGCGCATCCCAAGGGCTTTGAAATGATGCCCAAGTGCCTCGAGTCGGCTCAACAGCATGCCGCCGAAAACGGCACCAAATTTGAAGTCATCGACAATATGGATGAAGGCTTCAAGGATGCTGACATCTGCTATGCCAAATCCTGGGGGCCAATCACGGTCACCGAGGAACCCAAGGCAGTTCAGGCCATGTGCGACGAGCATAAAGACTGGATCTGCAATGAAGAACGCATGGCACTGGCGAAAAAGAAGGCTATCTATATGCACTGCATGCCTATTGACCGTGGTTACGAAGCCACTGATGCCGTGGTAGATGGTCCGCAGTCGGTTATTTACGATGAAGCCGAGAACCGCCTGCACATCCAGAAGGCAATCATGGCATTAACCATGGGTGGAAGACTTTAAATGGATAAACAGCACCTGATTTCCTTTACCCAAGACCTGATCCGTGAGCGCAGCATGAGCGGTGAAGAGCAGGCTGTGGTGGCTAAAATAACCGCGGAGATGACCGCACTGGGGTTTGATCGGGTGTGGGTGGATGATTTCGGCAGCGCCGTGGGCATCATCCACGGCGACCTGCCGGGCCCAACCCTGCTGCTGGATGGTCACTGTGACATCGTCGATGCCATCCCAGCCGATTGGAAACACCACCCCTTTGAGGCTGTGATTGAGGATGGCTACCTCTATGGGCGCGGCGTGGCGGATATGAAAGCCGCCCTGGCGGGCATGATCTATGCAGCCGCCAGCGTAGACCGGCACAGCCTGCGCGGCAGTGTGGCGGTCAGCGCCACGGTGCTGGAAGAGGTGATGGAAGGGGTAGCCTTGCAGCAGGTGATGGATGTGCTCCATCCGGCGGCGGTGATCATCGGCGAATCGACCAACTTCACCCTCAATCGGGCTGGGCGGGGGCGAGCAGAGATTGTGGCAGAGACCTTTGGCCGGTCGGCACACTCTTCATCTCCTCAGGCGGGCCTGTGCGCAGTACACGAGATGCTCCGGCTGATGCAGGCGGTCGAAAACGCGCCAATGCCGGCTCACCCGGTCATCGGTTCGGCGCAAATTACCCTGACGGATATCATTTCCGAGCCGTATCCCGGACATTCGGTTGTGCCCAACCGCTGCCGGGTATCGTACGATCGCCGTCTTGTTCCGGGTGAAACCCCCGAAGGCATCGTTGCGGCAATCCAGTCCCTACCCGTTCTGGAAAGTATCAAGTTTCGTTTCACCGTTTTGGACGGTGAGGAAAAAACCTATACCGGCAAGGTGCTGAAAGGGTTAAAATTCTTCCCGGCCTGGAGCTTCGAAGAAGACCACCCCGTGGTGCAAGCTGCGCTGCGGGGACTGCATGCGGTTGGGCTACCCACCCGGTTGGGATCGTTCGGTTTTTGTACCAATGGCGCATACAGCGCCGGGGTTGCCGGGATTCCCACGATTGGCTTTGGTCCCGGTATCGAACCGGATGCCCACACGGTGAATGAACGCATGAAGGTCGAAGATATTGAACGCGCAGCGGAAGGCTTCTTAGGGATGATCCAATCGATCTTGGCCTGAAAGTGCCAGTCATTAGCCGGGTCAGCCGAGAATTAAATTGTGGGCTCCGTCGGGGCGGGTTCCAAACCCGCCCTTCGTTTAGGACTGGCAAAGGACTGGCCCTTGCAATCCTTGCAGTCAAGGAACCATAAACGATGAGCAAACCCGGTGATTCGCCATCCCCCGCGGAGGATCTGAAGAGGGGCAGCGCGGTGATCTTGATTAAAGGCTGGCACTTGCCGGTCAAGAATTCTACGTCTCCAGCCAGTGGGCCGGAAAAATATGTGGTGCCCGCCGGTCAAACCATCCTGGCAGCGTTGCAGGCGCTGGGTTATACGCCAAAGCAGCCGCTGCTGGCCGTGGTAAACGGCACAACCGCCGATATGACCCACCTGCTGCAAGATGGAGACGTGGTACAGTGTTTCCCCCAAATCTCTGGCGGGTGTTGAATCCAGGACTGGCAATGGACTGGCACTTGCAGTCCTGGCAGTCTCCGTTGCAAATAAAATAATTTCTGAAAACGATTGAGGCAAAGCATGTCAAACCACAGCCAATCCATCCAGGTTGAATATTCTCCCGCTTTTCGCGCAGGAAAACGACCCTATACCGGAAAAATTTTACAAATCAACCTGACAAGCGGTGAAATGAGCGTAGATGAACCGCCAGAGACCTTTTACCGCAGCCTGATTGGCGGAAGAGGTTTCATCTTGCATTATCTGCTGGAACAAACCCCGCCGGGGCTGGATGCGCTTTCACCTGAAAACCTGCTGATTTTTGCCGCGGGAGCACTCACGGGCAGCGTCTTGCCCGGCAGCGGGCGGCACGCCGTCGGAGCCAAGTCGCCACTCACCGGAGCCCTGGCCAGCAGTGAGGCCGGGGGCTGGTGGGGTTCAGAACTCAAGCGGGCCGGCTTCGATGCCCTGGTGATCCGTGGTAAAGCCGAAAATCCGGTTTACCTGTGGATCGATGCCGGCAAGGTTGAACTCCGCGATGCCGGGCATGTGTGGGGTAAAACCACCGCCGAAACCCAGGATCTGATCTGCCAGGAACTGGGCGGCCCGAAAATTCGCATTGCCCAAATTGGCCCGGCGGGGGAAAAGTTGGTCAGGTTCGCCAGCATTATCAATGACACCAACCGCGCCGCCGGCCGCTCGGGCCTGGGGGCGGTGATGGGCAGCAAGAATCTTAAGGCCATCGCGGTTCGCGGTAAAACTACCGTGGGGGTGGCCGATAAAGAACTGATGTCGGTGGTCACCAAGTGGATCTTCGGCAGTTACAAGGACTCGATGGGTTGGGCCATCTCGCGCGGCACCTCCGGTTCGGTAAAATTCAATCACGATTCTGGGGGAACTGCCATCCATAACTACCAGGACGGAATATTCGCGGGGATCGAAAATCTGGACGGCGACAGCCTATTCCAAACTCTGGTTAAAGACCGCGACACCTGCGAACACTGCCCGGTGCACTGCAAATTAGTGGTTGAGCACGGGGACTGGCACTCGCAGCCCAGCGGAGATACGTCGATCAATCCGCGTTACGGCGGACCGGAATATGAGACGATTGGGGCGCTTGGCCCGTTATGCATGATAAACGATGCGGTAGTGGTCGCAAAGGCGCACGAATTATGTTCGGCATATGGCCTGGATACCATCTCAACCGGCGGGACGATCGCCTTTGCGATGGAATGCGCCGAAAAAGGATTGCTGAGCGGCTTGGACTGGCACTCGCAGTCGTTTGACTTTATACCCCAGTTTGGCGACGGCCAATCTTTGCTGCACGCGATTGAAGCCATTGCCGCGCGCGAAGGCATCGGCGACTGGATGGCTGAGGGCAGCGCCCGCATGGCCCAAAGGCTGGGTGGCAGCGCGCCCGATTACTGCGTCACTGCCCGTGGACAGGAGCTACCCCTACACGATCCACGGCTGAAACACACGATGGCCATGGGGTATGCTCTTTCGGCTACGGGCGCAGATCACATGCACAACTTGAACGATACTTTCGCCAACTTTCCGGGTTCGGACGTGTGCGCCCGACTGAAGGAGATGGGGATCGAGGCGCCGCTGCCATTGTTTGGGATTGCGCCGGTGAAAATCGAGGCCTTTATCACCGAAACGGCCTTTAAAAACTTCCTTGACAGTGCCGTGATCTGCCATTTTTACCCCTATGAATACAAGCACATGGTGGACGCGATCAATGGGGCGGCCGGTTGGGACATTACACCCGATGAGATCAATCAGATTGGCGCACGGATTATCACCATGGCACGCCTGTACCTGCTGCGTGAGGGATTCACTTCAGCAGATGACCAATTGACACCGCGTGCATATCACAAGCTCGCAGATGGCCCGATTGCAGGCAAGGCCCTGGCACCGGCGGAACTGGCAGACGCGCTGCAGCGCTATTACCAATGCATGGACTGGGACAAAAACGGCGTCCCCAGCGAACAGGCCTTGAAATCCTTAAAAATTAATTTCAGACTTCCGGCCGCCAGATAACTTTATATTCGAGCAAGGTATCTGCTCAGACTGAGCAGATACCTTACATTAAGAGGAAAGAATGGACAGCAGTAAGTCTCTCATGGCGCTTGGACAGGCACTCGCAGCCCAATTGACATTGGAAGAAAAGGCAGCCCTTTGCTCCGGTCTGAATTTCTGGTATTTGAAAGGGATAGCACGGCTGGGAATCCCTGCTATCATGATCACCGATGGCCACACGGGTTGCGCAAACAAGCCGGAGCAGCGGATCATGTGGGACTCAACGATAGTATCCCGGCAACCTGCTTCCCAACCGCTTCCGCCCTCGCCGCAACCTGGAACCGGGACCTTATCCACCAGGTGGGTGTGGCATTGGGAGAAGAATGTCGCCAGGAAAAAGTCGGCGCGATTTTGGGACCGGCGGTTAATATCAAACGCTCGCCCTTGTGTGGCCGCAACTTCGAATATTTCTCCGAGGACCCCTACCTGACGGGTGAGATCGCCAAGAGCTATATCAACGGCGTGCAGAGCCAGGGGGTGGGCACAGCGCTCAAACACTTCGCGTTGAACAACCAGGAATATCACCGCATGACCATCGATACCATCGTGGATGAACGCGCCTTGCGCGAGATCTACCTGAACGGGTTCGAAACTGCCGTCAGGGAAGCGCAACCCTGGATGATGATGTGCGCCTATAACCGCATCAATGGCATTTTCGCCAGCGAAAATAAATATCTGATGACCGACATCCCGAAAAATGAATGGGGACATACAGGGTTGGTCGTCACCGATTGGGGCGCGATGAATGAACCCGTGGCGGCGCTGAAGGCGGGGGTCGAGTTGGAAATGCCCGGCACAGCCAGTGGCAATGATGCCAGGATCATCGCGGCGGTGCGCTCGGGCAAACTGGATGAAACCGTTCTGGATGGCGCGGTCGAGCGCATTTTGAGCATGTTATTCAAAGCCAGGGCAACCCTATCGCGGGATTATTCCTACGACCCACAGGCGCATCACGCCCTGGCGCGACAGGTTGCCGGCGAAGGAGCGGTCCTGCTCAAGAACGAAGGCGGTATTTTACCCTTGAATGGTAAAGAAAAGATCGCCCTGATCGGTCGCTTCGCCAAAGAGCCGCGCTACCAGGGAGCAGGCAGTTCACTGATCAACCCCACCCGGCTCGACAACATTTACGATGAACTGGTTCAATGGCCCGGTGCTGCCAATTTGGCTTATGCGCCGGGTTACACGAAAAAAGGTGATTTCGCCGATGAAGCCCTGATTCAGGAAGCTCTTGCCGCTGCCGGCAAGGCGGATATTGTGGTCATCTGTGCCGGTTTAACTGATTTATACGAGGTCGAAGGCATTGACCGCACCCAAATGAACCTCCCCAGCGGGCATGACGCCCTGATCCAGCGTTTGGCGGCTTCTCATAAGAAAGTGATCGTGGTACTGAGCAACGGTTCTCCCGTTGAAATGCCGTGGGTCAAGGAGGTGTCGGCGATCCTCGAAGGCTATCTCGGCGGACAGGCGGGCGCTGGGGCCATTGCAGATATCCTGACCGGCAAGGTTAATCCCAGCGGCAAATTGGCCGAATCCTTCCCACTAAAATTACAAGATACCCCGGCTCGACCCTACCCTGGCGGCCCAGCCGTGGTGGATTACCGTGAAAGCATCTATGTTGGTTATCGCTATTACGATACGGCCAAATTGGACGTTCTCTTTCCCTTTGGCTATGGGCTGAGTTACACCACCTTCACATACCGTGACCTATTCCTGACCTGGGACGGAGAAAATGGGACCGCCACGCTCAAGGTCCAGAATACCGGCTCGCTCGCGGGTAAGGAGATTGTCCAATTGTATATTCGCGACCCGCAGTCCACCGCCTTCCGCCCCGAGAAGGAACTCAAAGGTTTCGCCAAGGTACAACTGCAACCTGGCCAAGAATGCGAAGTCGCCATGCAATTCGACCGCCGCGCCTTCGCTTTTTATGATACTGGAAGCAACGCCTGGGTTGTAGAAGCAGGTGATTTCGAAATCCTGGTGGGATCTTCCTCGCGGGATATTCGGCTTTCGGCGCGCCTTGCGCTTGTCGCTGCGCACGGGACGGTTTCTAACACAGACACAGGAAAACTCGCCGCATACTACACCCCGAAGACCGGCACTTGCAGCCCATCGAATGACTGTAGCTTTTCACAGGCAGACTTTGAAGCTTTGCTCGGGCAGCCTGTCCCGGCGAGCGTGCCACCACCGCAAAAAGGCGGTTACACACTCAATACTCCGATGGGACAAATGAGCGGCTCGTTTATCGGCAGGCAGTTCTACAAGGCGGTACAGGGCCAGATGGCCAAGATGGTTAAAGGCAAAGAAGATACCCCCACCGGAGTACTGATGCTTGCCATGACGAAAGAGATGCCCCTGCGCAGCCTTTTAATGTCAGGCGGATTTTTCACCCGGGTCAGGCTGGAAGCGCTGCTGCTGATCATTAATGGTCATATTTGGGAAGGTCTACTGGCTTTCTTGAAGGCTGGCTCGCGGTAAATGCGAATAAATGTTCCCTGAGGAATCGGCGGTCAGCCCATCACTACACGCGCCGATCTGGGTGATTAATGAAATCACTTAAGGTGTTTATAAATATCACTTATTTTTCCATTTATGGTAATATTTATAAGGTTGATATGCTCAGGAAGAAAGGAGCGACCTACTCTATTGATGCGCTTACTTTCACGAAGCAAGGGCGCAGGTTGTAGGCTGGCAAGAGCCTTTGATACGTCACCTAGCCGCGAATCGATACCCAACAAAATCCCTACCACGCTGCCACGCAGCATTCCAGGGAGGAGGTGCATATGTGCCCGGACATGAACCACTGCGACCAACCGCCAGGCAGCCCCCCTACCGGGGCAGATGAGATTCGTGCAGCAGCACTTCAGTACGTACGCCAGGTGTGTGGTTCCCAGACATCCTCGGAAGACCATGAAGCAGCCTTTAACCTGGCGGTAGATCAGGTGGCTGAGGCTACGCGGTTGCTTCTGGAAAGCCTGCAAACCAAACCCCCTCCCCAATCCACCACAGAATGGGAAGAGGATGATTTGAGATTTTTTTACGGTGGAGCCTGGTAGATAATTTTGTAGAAATTCAAATCGGTGATTTGGTTTCAAAAGGCCTGGAAAACCAGGCCTTCTTCTTTTATGCGCAATGCTCCAATCACAGGCCAATATTCACATCCATCCCCGCAAACAGATAAGAGGCAAAGGATCCTATCCAATTCGGCGGGGTTTGAAATCGGCTGACTATTTAAAAAGATGTCAGCGCCAAACGATTAAATGGGTACCCCATTTCTGAGGTTTTGGATATAATTAATGCACTTCTCATTTTCGCCAAGGAGCCACTGCCATGTTACATGAACCCGCAACCCCCGCAGGAAAAGACCCCGCGGGACCCTACAAAATCCGTTTGGGCCTCAGAATGTTTCTCGCTTATTTTCTTTTCTATGCCAGTTTTGTGGCAATCAATCTACTGAACCCCCTGGCAATGGCAGCGATTGTGTTTGCGGGGCTGAACCTGGCAACCGTCTACGGGTTCGCGTTGATCATTGTCGCACTGATCGAGGCACTGGTCTATGATTGGTTTTGCCGTCAAAAAGAAGCGCACTATGTTCAGGCAGAAAAATCAAAAAGCAAAGGGAATGCCTGAGCCATGGCGATCATCATTTTTTTCGTCTTTGTTGTTTTTGTGATTGGCCTTTCCCTGTATTTGGGTAATAAGACCAAAACTTCCAGCGGTTATTACGCGGCTGGTGGTCAGATTCATTGGGGGGTGAATGGTATAGCTTTTGCCGGGGATTACCTTTCGGCCGCTTCGTTTCTGGGTATCTGTGGCATGATTGCCACAGTGGGTTATGACGGCTTCTTGTATTCCATTGGCTACCTGGCAGGTTGGATTGTTGCGCTGTTTGTGGTGGCTGAACCGCTTAAACGGCTGGGAAAATACACCTTCACCGATGCAGTGGATGCAAATTACAACTCGCGTGGTATAAAGCTGACCGCCGCCATCAGCACGCTGGTGGTTTCCATTTGCTATCTCATCCCGCAGATGGTGGGCGCCGGCGTATTGGTGGAGCCATTGCTTGGCATTCCTCATTCGTGGGGTGTGCTCATGGTCGGCGCAATTGTAATTACGATCGTTGCGACCGCTGGCATGGCCTCCACTACCTATGTGCAGTTCCTGAAAGGCTCCCTGCTGATTATTTTCTCCACCGTTTTGGTGGGCGCCGTGCTAATCCGAGGTCTCTCCACCCAGCCAGACCAGGGCGGCCAGGTTGCCTTTTATGAATATGCCCAGCTCGCGGCGACAAGAACCGCTGACAAAATCACGGTCACTGAAGCGGGTTGGAAAGTGGTCGAGCAAAAAGAAATCAAGGGCGGCCTGGTGTTTGTGAAACTTGGACACGATGGCAAAGAAAACTGGTGGTCAGTTTCTGAAAGCAGTGGGGCCATCACACTCAAAGAAAGCCAATCCGTGGTAGTAAAGACAGACGGTAGGTGGATTAATGGCGCTCCCGAATCTGCGACCAATCAACTCCGTCAGGTGGGCAATATCGAAAAAATCAAGGGTGAGAGCGGCGTTGAAACCGGCAGTCTTTCCCTCTTTGATTATTTATCGATCCTGACCGATAAAAACACTTCCGTCCAAACCTGGAAGACCGCCGCCTTTGTGGATGGCGCCAGTGAAAAAGTAACTGTCTATTATCCCAAGCTGGTATCGGGTGACCTGATCATGCGCCCGGGGCTTAAGTTTAAAGTCGAAGGCACCTGGTTGGAACGATTGGACTTCATTTCGCTGATGCTGGCTCTGTTCCTGGGAACCGCCGCCCTACCGCATATTCTCATTCGTTATTACACCGTACCCAGCCCAGCCAGCGCCCGCAAATCCACAATTGTGGCAATTGCCGCAATTGGCTTTTTCTACATCTTGACCCTCTTCATGGGTCTTGGGGCCATGGTGAATGGGGTCGTTAACCCAGCAGACAGCAACATGGCCGCGCCGCTGTTGGCACGCTCCTTTGGCGAACTGCTCTTTGCGATTATCTCGGCCATCGCCTTCGCTACCGTTTTGGGCACCGTTAGCGGTTTAATTGTGGCTGCATCAGGCGCAATCGCGCATGACCTGATGGACCGCTACTTGAAAGTCAAGATGGATGATCACCAGAAGGTAACTGCCGGGAAAATTTCGGCATTTGTGATCGGCGGAATCGCCATCTTTCTCGGTATTCTGTTTAAGGGCATGAACGTCACATTCCTGGTGGGACTGGCGTTTGCAGTGGCAGCTTCAGCTAATCTGCCGGCCATTATCATGCTGCTTTTCTGGAAGAGAACCACGGCCAAAGGCATCGCCGCCTCGATTGTGGTAGGCATCGTCGCATCTTTGAGCCTGATCGCGTTTTCGCCAGAATTGTACACGCTCTATGGCCTGAACCCGCTGGATGCGCCTATCCCGCTCAATAACCCGGGGATTGTCTCCATCCCGCTGAGCTTCATTACCCTGGTCGTGGTATCACTGCTCACACCGAAGGCCGCAGTCGCCAGAGCGTAGGTTGGTAATCAAAGGCTGGGTGTGCCAGTGGGGCCACCCAGCCTTTTTATAGGCAATTCAATGGGCGAAACCATCCTGGTCAATTTTCACTGCCACTCTAACTACAGTGATGGCGAACAGACTCCCGAAGTGCTCGCCGGAAACCTGGCCCTGGCAGGTGTGCGTTATGCCGCACTGACAGATCATGACACATTGGAAGGTTTACCGCGTTTTCAGGATGCACTCAAAAAACGCGGCATTGCCTTTTTGTCTGGTGTGGAATTAACTACCCAGTTCGACAAGCGTGAAGCGCACTTGCTCGGGTATGGGTTTGACCCTGAGCATTCCGACCTGGCAGCCACGCTGCTCTCCCTCCGCCAGGTGCGCGGTCTGGAGGTGCACAGCATCGCCGGATCCTTGCGCAAAGTTGGCAGCAGTCGTCCGAATGAATCAGACTCCTCCCCTGCGGTCAGTGCCGCTCCGTATGGCTATCTGGAGGTTGAGGAGGCCATCGCGCTGATTCACCGCGCAGGCGGGCATGCCTTTTGGGCACATCCGTTGCTGTTCGAATCCGATCCGGGGCAACTGGATGTCTTGCTTGGGAAACTGAAATCGCAAGGCCTGGATGGAATCGAAGCAATTTATGCCGCATTTTCTGAAACCGAGCAAGCCAGCCTGCGATTTTTGGCCCAAAAACACGGTCTACTGGTATGCGCCGGGACCGATTTCCACAGCAACAATGGACCGGGGGAGCATTCTTTCGCGATAGACATGCCCCGGGAAGATTGGATTAAGTTTCGGGGAGCGGTCTTTTCCAGTCACAATTTTTCGACGGACGCCACTGTTGCTAAAGAATCGATTTCCACTCCCCAAGGCTCCCGGGGCAATCCGGCTGGAAAAGAACATCATTTTCGACGGCGTTCTTTTGCCCTGCGCATTTTTCTGCCCACCATCAGTGTGATTGCCCTATTTCTGGCGGCGATCTGGGGGATAATCCTGCCTTCCTTTGAGCATACTCTGCTTGAGCGCAAACGTGAGATGATCCGTGAATTAACCAATTCTGCCTGGAGCATCCTGGCTTCGTACCAGAACGATGAACAAAACGGCCAGATCCCCCGCGAACAGGCGCAGCAGATGGCGATTGCGCGTGTCAAAGCCTTGCGCTACGGCGCTGAAGGTAAAGATTATTTTTGGATTCAAGATATGCAGCCGCGCATGATCATGCACCCTTACCGCGCAGACTTGAACGGTCAGGAACTGAACAGTTTTTCCGACCCCCGCGGGGTGCGTATTTTTGTTGAGTTTGCTGCCCTGGTGCAGCGCAAGGGCGAAGGTTATATTGATTACGTCTGGCAATGGAATGATGATCCCCAACGCCTGGAACCTAAAGAATCGTACGTGAAGGGCTTTGCGCCCTGGGGCTGGATCATTGGAACGGGCATTTATATTGATGATGTCAATCAGGAAATCACGCGCATTGAGCAAAGCCTGATCCAAACGTCGCTGGGAATTTCTGGCGTAATTATTTTGCTGCTCTTATTTATCCTCCAACAAAGCTTGCGCATCGAAAAAGAACGGCAGGAAGTGGTGGATAACCTGCGCGAGTCGACGGAGCGATACCACACCCTGGTCGAAGCCACCACCGAAGGCACCCTGCTTGTTCTGGATGACCGCTGCAGTTATGCGAATCCTACTTTTTTGAGTATGCTCGGCTACACTGCTCGCCAATTGGATTTTTTAGAATTGGTCGACGTGTTACCCCACGAATCAGATAACACGGCTATTTGGGAACGTTTCCAGGGCATGCCTGTGGAACAACCAGCGCTGGGAGAAGCGCTTGAAGGCTGCTTAATGCGCATTGACGGCAGTCTGGTGGAATGTATCCTGACCCTCAACCCGATCATGTTTGCCGGACAACGTGGCTTTATCTTGCTGGCCAAAGACATTGCCCAGCAACCTGCTTCGATTAGCGACGATGGATTGGCTATCGCAGCGCATTCCGTGCCGGTTGGCATCTTCCGTGCGCGGGCAGCACGCCGGGGCGTCTTCCTGGAGATCAACCCGGCCGGACGGTCTCTCCTTCCGCGCCTGTCGGTTGCTGAATCCGCACAACCGGCCCTGGCAGATTTCTTTTCGGATCCCGCCGAATACGAGCAAGTCTTCCAAAACCTGCTTAAAGACGGAGATCTCAAAAATCACTTGCTGCATATTGAAACCAGCGAGGCCACCACTCGCTTCCTCTCACTCTCGGCGCGTCTGGTGCGCGATGACCACGCTCATCCCGGCTATATTGCCGGTCTGCTGGAGGATGTCACCACAACTCGCAAGCATGAGGCGGGGCGTGAATCCATGATCGATAAATTGCAATCTTCGCTTTTATTCTTGCATGAACCGCTTGCCAACCTGGGGCGGGATGTGGTTATTTGTCCGATGGATACCAGCATTGAGCAGCTTTCCCGGCTGATGACCGCGCGCAATGTAACCGCGGCACTGGTTGCCAGTGATACCGCGATGGTGATTGGTATTGTGACTGACCATGATCTGCGTGCCCGAGTGCTGGCCGAAAATATCGAGCTGAGCGCCCCCATCTACACCATCATGAGCGCACCCCTGACGAAAATATCGGAACATGCACTCATTTATGAGGCGCTGATGCGCATGGAAGAAAATGGAGTGCGCCACCTGGCTGTGGAAGACCAGAACGGCCAGATTGTCAGCGTAATTGATAGTAAATCCCTGATCCAGTTCCAGCGCTACGGTCCAATTGTGCTTTCCCGTGAGATTTCCCGGGCTAAAACACCGGACGAGGTAGCCCAGTGCTGTGCGCGCACCACTCCGCTGGTCAAAACCCTGATGGACAGCAGCGCCCGTCCGCGCCATGTCACCAATATGCTGGCTTCGATATGCGACTCGGCTACTGAACGGCTGATACAACTGGCTGTGGATGATCTTGGCCCGCCGCCCGTCCCGTTCGCCTTTATTGCCATGGGTAGCCAGGGACGCCAGGAACAAACCCTGCTCACCGATCAGGATAACGGCATCCTGTTTGCGCCTGGGGCGAGTGACGATCATGAAGAAATAAAAAATTACTTCCTCAGCCTGGGAACCCGGGTGTGCGACGGCTTGAATCGCGCCGGATACCCCTTCTGTCGTGGCCAGGTGATGGCCAGCAATCCACGCTGGTGCCGTTCACTGCCCGACTGGCTTTCCGGTTTTGACGAATGGATTCACAAATCAGAACCGCAAGAAATTATGGAACTCAGCATTTTCTTTGATTTCCGCACGGTATATGGAGATGCCGACCTGACGCATGAATTACGCCGGTATATTCATAGCGCTTTGCTGGATGAACCGGCATTCTTCCATCATTTTGCGCAAAATGCGTTGATGTTCAAACCCCCCTTCCGGCTGCTGGGTAACATTTATTTAAGCGGTGGCGCCACAGAACATTCCGGTGAAATAAATCTAAAAGACGCAATGATGCCAATGGTCAGTTTTTCACGCCTATACGCACTTCATCACCAGATCAACCAGACGCATACCCTGGAACGCATCGAAGCGCTTACAGAAAGAAACTTGATTCTTCCCTCCAGTCGCGATGAAATTACCACTGCCTATGATTTCTTAATGCAGTTGCGTCTGCAAAATCAGCTCGCGGCTATCCAAACCGGGCGGCCTCCTCAAAACATCATCCACCCTGGCAAATTAGGCAATATTCAACAGGAATTGTTAAAACAGGCTTTTGCCCAGATTGCTGCCGTACAGAAGAAAATCAGCTATGATTTTCTGGGAGGGGCGTGAATGGGCTGCCAGCCTGATCCTTGCCGCGGGCGCTCACGGGTTGAGTCTTGCCCGGCAGCATGGTGATGTATCCATTCATCAAGCATAAGAAAAAGAGTGGGGGTACCCCACTCTTTTTCTGCTTAAGCCTTGACCATTTCAACCGGGATCTTCAACCCCAGCAGTTCTTTCTCTACCGCGACGATTTCCGCCTTCAGGTCCAGCAGGTACTGCTCTAATCGGGCTGCATATTCTTCGCGCGTCAAAGACACTGTATCACCTTGCTGAGAACTCTGGCAGCCGCAGCTACCGCCGCAAGCACAGGCATGATCCGAATCATCATGAGACATATCCATTGCTCCTTTGGAACAGGTTATTTAGAATTTATTCAAACATATATTATCAAATTTATGTATATTTGTCCAGGGCTAGATGGGCCAGGTGTGAAGGTTCACACCGGTTCCACCTGTGGGATTGGAAAGACTGCGCGGATCTGCGCACCGCGGCCTTTTGCACTGACAATCTCCAGGCTGCCTCCCAAATTAACGGCGCGCTCGCGCATCGAGCGTAAGCCTAAATGCCCCGGATATAATGCCTCTGGGTCAAAGCCAATTCCGTTATCAACCACTTCCAACACCAAACTGTTGGATTCGTGATACAGGCGTACATCCAACTGGTTGGAACAGGCATGTTTTATGGCATTCTGCATCGCTTCCTGGGTAATGCGATAGATCGCTTCTTTAATGGACAGCGGAACGCACGGTTCATCACACACGCTTAATTCCACCTCAATGCCGTGCCGCGCGCGCAGCGCCGCGGTCTGCTTTGAAAGTGCCTTCACCAACCCTTCCAACTCCAACGATTCGGGACGAAGTTCAAAAATCAGGGCGCGCATTTCGGCCAGCCCGGCCTGAGCCAGCGAAATCACGTAATTTAAAGCTTCGAGCACTTTGGCGCGGTCGCTGTCGATCAACGTGAGCGCCGTGTGCGCCCCCAGAGAAATGCCATAGAGCACCTGAGAGACCGAATCGTGCAGTTCGCGGGCCAGGCGCTGGCGCTCTTGCAGCGTGGTCCGCTCCTGAATTCCCAATGCCAGTTCAGCCTGAACCTGGAGCAGCGCCTCTTCGGAATGCTTCCGCGTGGTGATATCGTGCGCGATCACCAAAACACACGCTGCTCCCCCCACCTGAATGGGAATCAGCGAAACGAGTACCGTGACCTTGACCCCCGGTTGTATTTCCAGATTCAGTTCATAATCGAAAATTTGACCATGCTCTTGAAACTGCGCCACCATTTGCTCATATTCGCGCAAATCAGAAAGCGGGCTTAATTCGAGCCAGGTCTTACCGATCAGCTTGGAACGCGGTTGTTCCAGTAATTTAACTACCTCAGCATTGACATCCATTAAAACCCCATCCGCCGCACGCACAATCACAATTGCATCCGGTGAGAATTGAAACACCGTGGCGAATTTTTCTTCCGAAGCGCGCAAGGCCAACTCGGCCTGTTTACGCGTGGTAATATCATACGAAATGACTTGAATGGCAAATTGGTCGTCGCTGTTGCGAATGCGCTGCGTGGTGGTCCACAAATGGCGCAGGCCAAGGGCTGATTCAAACACATCTTCCAGGTTTTCGCTGATACCCGTCTCCAGCACCCGGTTCAGGCGGTCCATAAACCCGCGCGCCGCATCGCCATAGATCTGCCGGGCTGTTTTGCCAATAAATTCTTCTCGCTGCCCGCCCAGATTGCTCGCAGAGACCAGGTTTTGCATGATCAAAACGCCAGTGTGGTCCCATACCGTGCTCGGTTCGGGGAAAACATCAAACTGCGTGCGATAACGCTCCTCACTTTGTCGCAGCGCCTGCTCCATGTGTTTCAGGCCCGAAATATCCTGCACAATTTTTACGGCGCCGGTAATGCACCCGGACCCATCACGCACCGGGCCGGCGGCTATATAGATGAAGGCCAGGTTGCCATCTGCACGCCGCATCTGCACTTCCAATCCGGTAGTGATTTCACCATGCCGCAACGCGCGGTTAATCGGCATATCCGCGGGGTAAATCGGCGAGCCATCCATGCGACACAGCAGCGGGGTACCCGTCTCGTCCGTGGCATCGCCAGTCAAAGCCTTCCCCATAATCACGCGGGCCAACTGGTTTGCCATGGCAATTTCACCATCAGAATCCAGAATCACCATACCCACGGGCAGCGTGTCGAACATGGCGTGCAGCATATCATTGGTCAATTGAAGTTCGGCAGCCAGCTTTTCGGCATGCCGGCGCTCATTTTCCATCTGTTCCAGCGAGCGCATGCGTTCCATTTCAGCCCGCTGGCGCTCGGCAATTTCGGCCTGCAGGCTGGCATTAGATTGTTCCAATTCTGCCGTGCGCTGCCGCACCCGCAAACCCAGTTCATCATGCGCCTGGCGCAGCACCTGCTCCGCCCGGCGGCGCGTCTCCAGAGACTGGCTGACCATCACAAATGAAGTCAACACAATCCCCAGAGATAGAAACAGATGCGGCAGAGTGAACGCGGGCACGCCGCCGATCAGTTGATCTAAAACCAGATCCAGCAAGAGAAACCCTCCCACTGCCGCCGCAAAGGTCAGTGCGGTTCTAAAGCCAGACTTTCCCATAGCACACCTTCCTCGGTACTTTAATAAGCCCGGAGGCTGTCAGAATCAATTTTTTTAAGGCAGTTATGCTTCTCACACTTTTGAGTGAGAATATTCTCACTCAATTGCACGAGAATAGATCACTCGATATTCTGACGATTAAACTCATATTAATGGTTACAATATATTCATTAATGGTACAGACACTATTTATTAAGCTGCGTGATTATTTTCATGTTGCTTAAAAAATTATAGCACAGGCATGAAAACAGTTGGGAAAATTCTGGTGATTGGGGCAAAGATGATACGTTTACTGGTCGTCGCGGATCAACCATCCGTACAAAAAGGTTTACACATGCGACTCAACGCCGAGCTGGATTTTTGCGTGATCGGCGAAGCCTCGGAGTGCGCGGTTGCCCTGGAAATGGCGCGGTCTCTTTGCCCGGATATCGTCTTGATCGATGTGGATATGCCCCAAATCGATGCCATTGCGTTAACTGCGGAACTGCATCAAATCTGTCCGCAGGCAGCGTTGATCGTTTTAAGCATCTACGATGATGTACTCACCTGCGCGCGGGCCGAAAGTGCGGGCGCCAGAGCATTTATTGCCAAGTCGAACCCCGCAGATTTTCTATTATCCACCATTCGACAGGTTGCGCAATCCATCTCCGGAGGTGCCTAACAGGCAAATGACCCAATGATTGAGGGGAACCAGGCGGTTTAACGAAACCTATAGTACACCCCATGCCTTGAAAAGGAATTGTTGATTATTTACTTTTGTATTACGCAAAGCTGAACGGTTTTGCGATGGTGTCGGGAAGATCAGTCACGTAAAGAAATTTTTAACAGGAGAGACTATGAATAAAAAGATAAGTAGACGGAATTTGCTCAAGATTGGCGCTGCCGCGGGGATTGGCCTGGCGACCACGCCTTTATGGGCATTCGCGCAAACGCCGCCTCCGCCCAAGCTGCCGTATATCCTTCCGCACAAAGTCAAACCCGCGGACCGGCAGGCAGCCGCCGATCGGGCCAAGGCGCTGGGCCTGAAGCCAGGCGCAGCCATGCAACCCGCGGTCATGACCCCGGGCGGATTCCCACATTATTGGGGCCCCTACGCCAACTACGCCAACAGCCCTGCGCCAAAAGGCGGCATCGGTTCTATTACCGTAGATGAAGGCGGCAGCGGCTACACCGCACCCATTGTGACCATCAGTGATGTGTGGGGCACCGGTATCAACGCAACTGCCACTGCCACCGTCGCCAGCGGCGTAATTACCTCGATCACGATCAATACCGCCGGCAGCGGCTATTCGGCCCCGGTGGTCATGATCAGCGATACCGGCCCCGGCACCGGCGCGGCTGCCACGGCCAACCTGGGTGGTCTGCTTAGCGGTGGGCTAAAGAAGTTTGTCGACTCGCTGGCCGGCATCAATCCCGCGACCCCCAATACCTTGAACCAGTGGATCCCGGTCGCAATTCCCGATAAATTGGCTTACCCCGGATCGGACTACTATGAGATCGCGGTGGGAGAATTTTCACAAAAATTCCATAGAGATCTGGACCCGACGAAGTTACGTGGCTACCGGCAGGTCAACACCAACGACACCAATATCAATACCTTCCATTATCTGGGGCCAATCATTGTCTGCGATCGTGATACGCCGGTGCGGGTCAAGTTCATCAATCAATTACCCGCAGGTACCCCTGGAAACCTCTTTGTTCCGGTGGATGAGACCGTCATGGGCGCGGGCGAAGGCCCGATTGCGGGTGAAAAATACGCACAAAATCGCGCCACCATTCACAATCATGGCGCTTTAACCCCCTGGATCAGCGACGGCACGCCGCACCAGTGGACTGCCCCGGCCGGTCAAGCCACCTCCTGGCCCAAGGGTGTCAGTACCGGCTATGTTCCCGATATGTGGTTCGACCCGACCACTGGCGCGCGGGTTTCCGCCGGAACACCGGGTGCCACCAACAACCCGGGCGCCGGAGCGATGACCTTCTACTACACCAACCAGCAGAGCGCCCGCCTGATGTTCTATCACGATCATGCGTACGGCATCACCCGCTTGAACGTGTATGTGGGTGAGGCCGGGCCCTATCTGATCATGGATGATGTTGAAAAAGACCTGATCGGCGGCACTAATATCAGCGGTGTGAACCCCGGCCTGGTGAAGGCCCTCCCGGATATCGGCATTCCGCTGGTCATTCAGGACAAGACGTTTGTCGATGCCACCACCATCCCCGCCCAGGACCCCACCTGGCAATGGGGCAGCGCCCCGGGCCCGACCGGACATCCGGTTACAGGCGACCTGTGGGTGCCTTCGGTGTACATGCCCGCCCAGAACCCCTGGGACCCCACTGGGGCCAGTGCGTTTGGACGCTGGCAGTTGGGCACCTATTTCTGGCCGCCAGTTGTACCCCTGGCTAATCCCGCGATGGAGGCGAACCCCTATGCTGGGCAAAACCCATGGGAAGCGCCACTCGTGCCCGTATTACCGCGCCCTTCGATGGGCATGGAAGCTTTCAATGACACCCCCACCGTCAACGGCGTGGCTTACCCGCACCTCGATCTGGAGCCCAAAGCCTACCGCTTCCGCATTCTGAATGCCGCCAACGACCGCTTCTTCAACCTGCAGTTCTATGTAGCAGACCCGGATGTGGTGACGGATGACGGGCGCACCAACACCGAAGTGAAGATGGTGCCCGCTATGGCGACCCCGGGCTTCCCACCCACCTGGAGCACAGACGGGCGTATGGGCGGCGTTCCCGATCCGGCAACTGCCGGTCCTTCCTGGATCCAGATCGGCACCGAAGGCGGCTTCTTGCCCGAACCCGTGGTTATTCCGCCCCAACCGGTCAACTGGAATATGAACGCGCTGGCCTTCAATGTCGGGAATGTCACCGATCACAGCCTGCTGTTAGGCTGCGCGGAACGGGCTGACGTGCTGGTGGACTTCTCGCAGTTTGCCGGCAAGACCTTGATCATGTACAATGATGCTCCGGCCGCGTTCCCCGCTTACAATCCGCAGTACGATTACTACACCAGCGCCCCAGATAACACCTCGACCGGCGGCGCCCCCACCACCCAGCCGGGTTACGGTCCCAACACCCGCATCATCATGCAGATCAACGTGGGATCGGGCAATGCGGCCGGGCTGGGGGTTGCGAATATCAATCTCACGGCCGGCGGCTCAGATTATGACTCTATGCCAGAGGTCATCATTGACGGCGGCGGCGGTACTGGCGCAACAGCGACCGCCATCGGCGGCATGCTGGATCACGTTCAGGTGTTTAGCCCGGGTGCAGGTTACACATCCGCACCAACAGTGGGTTTCGTCGGTGACGGGACTGGGGCAGCGGCAACTGCCATCGTGAAGGCCGGAAAAGTCACCAGCATCGTAGTAACCAATCGCGGCACCGGCTTCACCCTGGCTCCCACGGTCACCCTGACGGGTGGCGGCGCCAGCACCGTCGCTACGGCGGGCGCACTATTAACCATCACCGCCATCCAGCTAGATACCCCAGGCTCTGGCTACACCTCTACGCCATCGGTTTATCTGGCCGGCGGTGGGGGCTATGGCGCAACCGCGGTAGCCGTTTTTGCGGCAGGCACCGGTTATGATCTGACCACACTGAATGGCATCTTTGCCAAATCAGCCAGCAAACGCGGCGTCTTTGAAGTCTCCCAGGATCCCATCATCCTGCCCCAGGCCGCATATAATTCTGCTTACAATACAAGTTTCCCGACGGATAACTCGCAGTATATCTTGCTGCAGGAATTCAGCAAGACCTTCACAAGCCACATCCTCGCGGGTCTCACGCTGACCAGCGGCGGTTCAGGCTATAGCGGGCCCGCCACAGTGACGATTACCGCTTCCAATGGCGTCGGCAGCGGGGCTACCGCCACCGCCACCGTGACGAACGGGGTGGTCACCGGTCTGACGTTGACCAATCCGGGCAACGGGTATACCGCCGCACCGCTCGTAACCATCACGGGGGGCACCACCAACGCCCTGGCTTCTGCCACGCTGGCTACTGTGGTCATGCCGGAATTCGAACCCAAGGCCATCCATGACGAAATGAGCGCGGCTTACGACCCTGAGTATGGCCGCATGAGCGGCTTGCTGGGCCTGGAACTTAAAAAGGTCAATTCCTTGAACCAGAACCTGGTGCTCTATGGGTACGCCAGCCCACCCACCGATATCTTCAAAAACTCCATGACCCCGCTCGGCACGCTGCAGGACGGCACGCAGATCTGGAAGATTACCCAAAACGGCGTGGATACCCATCCGATCCACTTCCACCTGGTCAACGTACAGTTGATCAACCGCGTGGGTTGGGATAATGCCCTGCTGCCGCCAGAGCCCAACGAGATCGGTTGGAAGGAAACCGTGCGGGTTAACCCGCTGGAGCACTGCATCGTTGCGATGCGCCCGGTGGCCCCTGTCCTGCCGTTTGACCTGCCCAACAGCGTGCGCCTGATTGATGTTACCAAACCGGAAGGCGTCGAACTGATGGGCGTCCCGGCCGGGTTTATCGATCCGGGCGGTACGGGTACAGTTGTGATGAACCACAAGGTCAACTTCGGTTGGGAGTATGTCTGGCACTGCCACATCTTGAGCCATGAAGAAATGGACATGATGCACTCGCTCAACCTGGCGGTAGCCCCCAAGGCGCCCACCGGTCTGGTGGGGAACCTGATCGCCAGCCCGCGCAGTGTGGTGCTGACCTGGGCCAACCCCGCGCTCAATGCCACCCACTTCGTTGTCGAGCGCTCCACCAATGCCGCCTTCACCGCCAACTTTATCTCGTTCAAAACCGCAGGCCTGGTACTGACCTATACCGATAGCACGATTGCCGCGGACACGCGGTATTACTATCGGGTGAAGGGCGCCAACACCGTCGGCGATACCACGGTCTACGTGGCGCCGGCCATCGGCTACCCAACAGAGACAGCGATCGGGAACCCCTCGAACGTGGTGTCCTTGGGCGGTGTAACAACCGTGCCCGCAGCACCGAGCAACTTATCGGCGGTGCGCACCACCCCCACCCGCATCACCCTCACCTGGCAGGATAACGCCAGCAATGAGACCAACTTCACCGTCCAAAGAAAAACCAGCGCAGGCGGCGCCTGGGTCAACGTGACCACCACGGTGGCTGCGAAGACCGGTACGGGCGGGGTAGTTACCTACAGCAACACCCCGGTTAGCTCCGTGACGCAGTACTGGTACCAGGTGCTGGCAAGAAATGCCTCGGGCAACAGCCTGCCCTCTAATGTATTCGGTCCGTTGTAGGATCTCAATGCCGGTTTTGGGGGAGGGAGCAATCCCTTCCCCAAACAGGGCGGCTTCCATCTTCAATGGAAAATGCCCGGTTAGCATTCAAGGCGTTGCCCTACCTTTTTGAAGGAGATAAACATGAAGACATTCATAAAACCACCCACCTTCTTCCAAAACACGCGTTTTCGGGCGTTGTGTGTTTGGATGGTGGCTTTTCTTGTGCTTGGGGCCATCTTCTCGGTCCCATCCATCCACAGTGTGCAGGCTTTACCGTCCGCATGCACCACCACTGCCGATGGCGATTGGTCCACAGCCATTTGGAGCTGCGGCACCCCTACCGCCGCGGATGATGTGGTCATCCGGCATGCGGTGACCCTCGATAGCGATGTCAGCGTTGCCTCTTTGGCGATCGAGTCGGAGTCTGGCGGAGCATATATTGGCAGTTTGCAGTTCCTGGGCGCCAACACCCTATCCCTATCCGGTAACCTGACCGTGAATCTTGGCACCATCGATCCCGGTCACGGCACAGTCACCTTTTTGGCTGGCGACCAGGTGATCAACACGCATGATCAATGGGTCGATTTCTACAATTTCAGCAAGGTTAGCACCGGATCGCTGACGTTCGCTCCTTCCACCATCGCCGGTGAACTGGGCGGGGGCATCCATGTATTGGAGACATTGACCCTCTCGGGAACTGCGCCAGCGACTTATCTTCCGCTAAGAAGTACAGCCGCAGGTTCGCGCTGGCAGGTGTGGTATGAGGGCAGCGCCGTCGTCGACTACGTGGATGTGCAGGACTCAGCCAATGTGGCGGGTGCAATCACCGTGGTTCACGGGAGCAACACCGGCAACAACTCCGGTTGGCTCTTCGGGGGAGGCTCGACCACTTCGGTGATGCTGACCTCTTCTAAGCAACCGGGCCTCCTGAATCAATCGGTGACTTTCACCGCGACCGTCTTGCCCAGCTATGCCCAGGGAACGGTGACGTTCCAAAAAGGTAAAGATGGCATCCATATCGATACCTGCGAGGACATCCCCGTGGTGGCCGGTAAGGCGAGCTGCACTTTGACCTTCACTGAACTCGGCAGCGAGAGCATCACGGCGGTATTCAACAGCAGCGATACCTTTGCCGACGCCACCTCAAATATGATCAACCAGATGACTGTGGGCGGTTTATACTACCTGCCGGCAATGCACAAGTAATCCAATCCCGCAAAGGGTAACTGGAGCGTTTGCGTAGTAGCAATTCCCTGGAGGCTAAAGCCTCCAGGGAATTGCAGTATACTTAAGCCCCATACGACCGTGATTTTCGAAGTGATTAAGTTTTTTGAGTTTTGAGGCAAACAGCTGCTTCAAAACCCAAAAAGCTCTCAGAAACCTTTATTGAATGCAGGTGAGAAATGGCTGAGGTAAAAAATGTAACCATGCCCGTGACCGGGATGACCTGTGCCAACTGCGCGGCAACCATTGAACGCAACGTGCGCAAAATGCCGGGAGTCAGCATCGCCAATGTCAACCTGGCGAACGAAAAACTGACCGTCGAATTTGACCCCGGTGTGTTGGATGAGGTCGGCATCATCGCAAAAGTGATTCGGGTGGGGTACGGGGTAGCCACGGGCAAAGCAGAACTACCCCTGACCGGGTTGCATGATCAGTCCGATGCCATTTCGCTGGAAAAACTACTTGGCAAACAAGAGGGGGTGCTGCAAGCCGGTGTCAGTTACGCCACCGAACGGATTGTGGTGGAGTATATTCCCGGCATGACCAGCATCGCGGATCTGGCCGGCATTATTCGCAAAGCGGGCTACGACCTGGTTCAGGTAGGCGACAGTGAAGCGCTTGAAGATGTCGAAGCGCAGGTGCGCGCCGCCGAAGTGGAAAAACAAAAAACGCTGCTGATCATTGGCTTGCTGTTATCCATTCCATTGATAATCTTCAGCATGTCGCGCGACTTTGGCCTGGTGGGGTTTCAGTACGACCAATTTGCGATGCTGGTGCCAGCGACCATCGTACAGTTCTACGTGGGCTGGCAATATTATGTTGGCGCATTTAAAAGCCTGCGCGCCGGCGGCGCCAACATGGATGTACTGATCGCGCTGGGCTCATCTGTGGCGTACTTTTTCAGCGTGGGGGTAACCTTCGGCCTGATCGCCAGCGCCAACGTATATTTTGAGACGGCCTCGGTCATCATCACCCTGATTATGTTGGGGAAATTTTTGGAAGCGCGCGCCAAAGGCAAAACTTCCGAGGCACTCAAAGCATTAATGGGGCTGCGCGCCAAAACCGCGCGGGTGATGCGGGACGGGGTTGAAACCGAAATCAATATCGAACAGGTGGCCGTTGGCGATATGGTGATCGTGCGGCCGGGTGAAAAAGTGCCGGTGGACGGCATCATCGTGGATGGCCGCTCGGCTCTGGATGAATCCATGCTGACCGGCGAGTCGATACCGGTCAGTAAAGGGCCGGGGAGCGAAGTGATTGGGGCGACGATCAACAAACAAGGGTTGCTCAAGTTTGAAGCCACAAAAGTGGGTAAGAACACCACCCTGGCCCAGATCGTGCGCATGGTTCAGGCAGCGCAAGGCAGCAAAGCCCCAATTCAGAAGTTGGCCGATCAAATCAGCCAGTACTTTGTGCCGGTTGTGATTGTGATTGCCCTGATTACATTTTTAGGCTGGCTGGCCATTGCCCGGGCCGACTGGACCGGCGCGATGATCAACGCGGTGGCGGTACTGGTGATTGCCTGTCCCTGCGCGCTGGGCCTGGCGACGCCGACCGCGATTATGGTGGGCACCACCAAAGGTGCCGAAAACGGGATTCTCTTTAAAAACAGCGAAGCCATGGAGCGCGCCGGCCGCGTGAACGTGGTGGTATTAGATAAAACAGGCACCATCACTTCCGGCGAACCGTCGGTGACGGATGTGATTGCGAGCGGGGAAACCAGCGCGCTTGAGGTACTGCGTCTGGCTGCCTGCGCCGAATTGGGTTCGGAGCATCCATTAGGCCGCGCCATTGCCTCGCATGGCAAAGAAAAAGGTCTGAGTGTTACTCAGCCAGAGCAATTTATGGCCGTCAGTGGTTTTGGCATCCGCGCCAGCGTGGCAGACCAAAATGTGATCATCGGCAACCCGCGTATGATGCAGAATGAGGGCATCAGCATCGATGCCATTCAGGCAGATATTACCCGGCTGCAAACCGAAGGAAAAACGGCGATGATCGTGGCCGTACAGGCCATCAATGCCGAAGATCCTTTCCAGGTGATCGGGTTGATCGCAGTGGCCGATACGGTCAAAGCCGGTTCGGCCGAGGCCATTGCCGAACTCCACAAACTTGGGCTGGATATCTGGATGATCACCGGGGATAACCCCCAGACTGCCGCGGCCATAGCCAGACAGGTGGGCATCGAAAAGGTGCTGGCCGAGGTTCTGCCAGGCGAAAAAGCGGCAGAGATCAAGAAACTGCAAGCTCACCAGCGGGTGGCCATGGTGGGGGACGGCATCAATGATGCCCCGGCCCTGGCTCAGGCCGATGTGGGCATCGCCATTGGCACCGGCACCGATGTCGCCATCGCGGCGGCCGGCATTACATTGATCAGTGGCGATTTGCGCGGGGTGGCGAAAGCGATTTCTTTATCGCGTGGCACGGTGCAAACGATCGTGCAAAATTTATTCTGGGCTTTCTTCTACAATGTTTTTCTGATCCCATTCGCGGCATTGGGCTTTTTGATGCCCATGATCGCAGCCGGGGCCATGGCATTCAGTTCCATCTTCGTGGTGACCAACAGCTTGCGCCTGCGGGGCTATCAAGTGAGTACCGTCGGCGCGCCAAAACCCCTCTGGCGCCAACTGGCAAACCTGACCCCCCGCCTTATCTTACCCGCGGCGGCATTGGTGCTGCTCATCGCAATTTCATTGGGCTGGGTGCAGTGGGTGCGCGGCGATTCATCCAGCGGCCTGGGGCGGATACTGACAACTTACCGGGTCTTTATCGATCAAAAGAATCCCATCGTTGCAGGAGTTGCCACTTCCCTGCATATAAAAATTCTCGATCAGTTTGGCCAGGAGTTTACAGACTACGACATGGGAACGTATGGTAAATATTTGTCCTATGCCACCGTGGCGGTTACTCCCCGCGATTTATCGGGTTTAAAGGCAGGCGTTTTAACCATCAACCCGTACAGCGCACCAGAAGCGCCACAGGGTGGAGCTATGATGCAGGGCGGGTCTGCGGGTGCGCCCAAAGTGCAGTTTCAGGACCGGGTTCTACAACCCCAAATCATATTTCCCAGCGATGGGCAATATGTAGTGTTCGTAGAATTTTGGCCGCGGGGTGGCGATCGGGTGGTTTTAAGCACACCCATCCAGGTTGGCAAAGCAAAAACTTCGGCGGCAGCCCTTGCGCCCCAGGCACCTTTGACCCAGACCCTGACAGATTTGTCCATCACGCTCAAACCAGCGGGGCCATTAATCGCCGGCCAATTTGTTTACCTGACTTTTGAAGCAGTCGACGCAAAAGGTCAGATGCGTTCCGATCAGATTCAGATGCTTTCAGGTGATCTCTGCAGGCTGTACATAGTGGATGAAAACCTGACTATTTTTCTCAATCCAGATTTCATCAATCGTGATAAGCTGCAATTCTCGGTTAATTTTCCTAAACCAGGAAAATACAAAGTGTGGCTTGAATTTTATTATGCTGTAAAAGTGAGGCAGGTAGCGTATGTGCTGGATGTCAAGTAAAACCCGGTCCGGCGGCATGGCTTGCGCATGGCAAGCAAGGCTTGGGTATCCATCATCCTTTTCGAAGGTCTCAGGAGAAACACTTTGAAGCGCAATTCTTTGCCGGTGCTTGTTTTGGTAATCATCAGTCTACTCCTGGCGGGGTGCAGCGGCTCAGGGTCCGCCAATCCGGCAGGACAGACAGCAAAAATCCGTATTGGGGTAGACCCCAAACTGCCGCCATTTGAGGCGATAAAGAGCAATGACAATGAATATACCGGTTTCGATATTGACCTGATGCGGGCCATCGCCGAAAAATCCGGCTTCGAATTCGAGTTTTTCAATGCGGGCAGTAATTTGATTACACTCGTCGGTCAATGCAAACTGGATGCCGGGATCTCAGCGCTGCCCATGATGGATAAATTTCTGAAACAAATCGACTTTTCAGCGCCTTATTACACCGCCGGTTTGGCAATTGTGGTCAAAAACGGCAACACTACCATTTTTGGGCGCGACCAATTGGCAGGAATGACGGTGGGCGTTCAGGCGGGTTCGGTCAGTGAGTTTGAAATACAAAAAATCGCGGGGGCTCAGCCAAGAGTTTATGAAACCCTGGATATGGCCTTCCAGAATTTAACCAATGGGTTCATCGATGCGGTATTTGCCGATCGCCCGCGCGCATTGAGCTATGCGAGCGTTAAACGTAATAATTTAAAAATTGTGGGCGCGGAGTTTGGCGGGGTAGATTACGGCATTGCGACCTGTAAAGATCGCACCGATTTGCTGGAGCAGATCAATAACGGCCTGACGGTGATCTATAACGATGGCACCCTGGACAAATTGACGCAAAAGTGGGGGCTTTCGGGCGCCAAATGAGGCTTAATTTGGGGGCTGCCGATTAACCAGATGGAACCAAGCCAATGCGAATGGCATACAACGCGGCCTGGGTGCGGCTGGGCACCCCCAGCTTATCCAATATGTGACTGACGTGCGTTTTGACTGTTTGCTCGCCGATATTCAAAATCTGGGTGATTTCCTTGTTCGATTTCCCCAGTGCCAACTGCCGCAGCACCTCATTCTCGCGTTCGGTCAGCGCTTCGCGAATTTTTTCAGGGGTGCGCACTTCGCGCAGCAGGCGCATGGCTACCAGCGGCGAAAGCTGCACCTGACCGGCCGCGGCTGCTTTGATCGCCCGGCGCAGTTCATTTGCCTCGGTGTCTTTTAGCAGGTAGCCAATCGCGCCGGCCCGCACCGCATCCACCACCGATGAATCTTCCAGTACGCTGGTCAGTGCCACCACCTCGGTCTCGGGCGCTTCACGCCGGATGGCCACCGTGGCGCTGATACCATCCATCACCGGCATTATTAAATCCATTAAAACCACGTCGGGACGAAGCTGATGCACCATTTTGAGCGCTTCCGCGCCATCGCGGGCTTCCCCAACAATTTCAAGCTCAGGGTCGGCCCCCAGAAACATCTTCAGTCCCTGCCGTACCACACTATGATCATCCACTAGTAATATTCGAATCGGCATCTGATCTCCTCAAGGTTGGAGGGAAACAAGTGTTCACCGAAGCGTAAATACAGGTCAGCTTGCACAGATGTGTACACCGCTGCGTAAGAAAAAAACCCCACCGATCATCCTGTTCGGTCCCATCGGTCCGTGGCAGGGTTCGCTATTTCATCGTGCTTAAAAATTATAACATAACCAAATAAAACCGATGTTATATTATAACATTCGATGGAGGGTTCAAGAACCGCCAACCGTTTGCTGCGGATCAGGTTAACGCCGGGTACCAGGCCGAAATAGCGCACCCCACCGGAACAGCCAACAGGGTGCGCTATTTGCGAATGACCAACCCGTTTATTTGAGCAGCGCCAGCACTTCGGGCAGCAGCGTGCGGGTGGTGGCCAGCGCCTCGCCCGCGTAAATCGTCTCGTTGCCCTGCCAATCACCAAAATACCCACCGGCCTCGCGAAAAATAGGTGGAAATGGGCCGCAGTCCCAGATGGCCATTACCGGATCCATCATCACCTCGGCGCGCCCGGTAGCTACCAATAGATAGCCATAAGCATCGCTCCAGCCGCCGCGCACATAGGCGGCCTGCATCACCTGCTCCCAGGCGGCAGCGCGCCCGGTTTGCGCAAAGCTGCCAGGGTCGGTGGTGGTAACCCAGGCCCCGCTCAAAGTTGCCACCTGAGAAACCTGCGCGCGCCGGCCGTTCCACCAGCAGCCTTCTCCGTCAGCCGCCGCGAGCATCTCATCCATCGCCGGGTAATACGCTGCGCCCACCGCCACCCGCCCATCGATCTCCAGCCCCAGTAGTGTGGCATACAATGGAATCCCCCGCAAGAAAGACTTGGTGCCATCGATCGGGTCAATCAACCAGCGGCGGCGGGCATTTTCCGGCGCTTTACTGCCAAACTCTTCGCCGACGATGGCGTCTTGCGGAAAATATTTCTCAATGCGCGCGCGGACCAACTTCTCGGCCAGGCGGTCGGCCTGGGTCACCGGGCTGCGGTCAGCCTTATAATCGGCCTGAACGCCGGTTTGAAAATGAGCCAGGGTCGAGCGCCCGGCCAGATAAGCGGTCTCCGTCAGAAAATCCAGGGTCTGCCGCAACGATTCGGCCATTCCAATACCTCCAAAATAAGCTGGTTAATCTTGGACTGCAAGTACCAGTCCTTTCACGATCCGAAAACACACGTCTGCGGATCGTGATAAGCATACCCCATTCACGAAAAATCAGGGGACGGAAATAGGGATAGGAACGGAAAAAGTCAAAATCGAGGTTCCAGCGCCGGAAAACGTCAGCGTGTATTCTCCAGCCGCGGAAATATTGGCAGACCAACGCTGCGTCAATGGCGCGTTATTCAAGGTCAGGGGCTTCTGGTCCGGCCCGGTGATTTGAGTGACCAGCGCGTTTCCCGCCACATCGACATACAGCCTCTGGCCGGCCGGCAGGCGCAAGACATAGGTCTGCGTCTTATTCGGGGTAAAGTAGGTGCGCAGCGCAACAGACTTCTGGCCGGGCGCAATCAGAATGGACGAACTACCGCCGGCCAGCGACGCAGCCAGCGGTGTGCCGCCGGGCGCAGGGGTGAGTCTGGCAGTCACATTAACCACCCCACTGCCCAACAGCACCAGGCTGTATGTGCCAGTTTCAGGCAGGATAAAAATCCATGGAGTATCCAGCGCATCCGTGTCCGCGGTCAGGGAATTACCATCTGGGGCCAGCACTGTGGCCGTCAGGCTGCCCGAAACCGCCAGGCTGAGCACCTGCCCGGCCTGGGCCGGGAAGGTATAGGCTTGCGGCGCGGCCGGGTCGAGCCGGGAGGGGAAGGTAACTGTATACGGTAACACCGGCAGGGTCACAGCTTGCGGTTTTTCAGGCAGCGGGGCAGCGCTGGCCAGGTTGCTCTGGACGGGCGGCAGGTAAAGGCTGAGTGTGATATTGTTTACCCGGCCCTGCAGCACCAGCATATAATTTCCGGCATCCGGCAACACCAGAGATAGATAGCCGGGCATGGTGACATTTTTCGAGACGGGAGCCTGGTTGGGACCAAATACCTGCAGGTTCGTTGCTCCGGCAACGGCCAGGTAAGCCACTTGCCCGGCGGCAGCCGTAAACTGATACGCAACCGGCTGGTTTTCGGCCAGGCTGGCAGTGACTACGCTGAAGGAAGCATTCGCCGCAAACACCAGCGGTTGGCGTTTTTCGGGTATGGGCAGGCTGCCCGCCGTCGAAATAGCCCGGGTGGCTGTGCTCGCGGGTTGGGTAGGGCTGGCTACCGTTGGAGTGAAGAGAGCCGGTACAGGTGTACTTGTGGCCGTGGCTGCCGGTTGGCGGGTGGTTGTGCGCGACGCTGCCCCCAGCGTAGCCGTAGCATTAATGGCAGCGGGCCGGACGGCTGTGGCTGTCGCGGCAAGCTGCGCGGCTGCGCTGCAGCCCGCCAGACCCATTCCAATCGCCACCCATACCCCCAAAAGTAAATGAATTACGCGTTTCATTCCAAAATCTCCTTTGAAATCGCACATGCCCACATGCCCCTTGGAGCGAGCCCAAAGCGAAGGATCATGTTTCAGAAGATCCTCGCGATGATTGGACACCTGAGACTCGGCTGAGCCCATTCAATGCATGGGTCTAAAAACAATGGCCCACCCAGTATCATTTTAATCTTGGAATGTTAAGTTTCGTCAAGCATTCTGCAGGTAATTTAAAGTCAACTGGTTTGCAGCACTACCCCCACCACCCCTGTGCCGGCATGCACCGATAATCCGGGGGTAAACTCGGCGGTGATCATATCCCGCGGGCAAGGCAGCCCGGCGCACAGCAGTTCAGCCAGTTCACGCGCGCCTTCAGCATGGTTTACATGGATAATCGCGGCACGTTCCACACGTTTTCCGCCTACAGCGCTGTGGACCAACTGCAACATACGCTCCATGGCTTTCTTGCGGGTTCGAATACGCTCCAGCAGGTCCAGTTTGCCTTCTTTCACGGTCAAGATCGGCATGATATTAAAGGTGTCAGCCATACCTGCCACCAACTTGCCCACGCGCCCGCTGAGCGCCAGGTATTTTAAGGTAGGCAGCAGCGCGTACGTGTGCATACAGCGCCCCGCCTCCAGCGCACTGGCTACCGTTTCAGCCGGTGTCGCGCCGGCGCGGGCGGCATCGGCCGCCGCCAGGGCCATGAAACCCTGGCCCATCGAGAGGTTGAGCGTATCCACCACGATGATTTCGCGTTCTTTCAGTTCTTCCCGAGCGGTCAGCGCCGCACGTTAGGTGGCACTGACCTTGCTGGAAACACACAGGCACACCACTGCCTGGGCCCCGGCCTAAAACGCCTGCTCAAAAGCATTGATAAACGCGCCGGGAGCGGGCGCCGAAGTGGTCGGCAGTTTATTTAACCGATCAATTTTTTCAAAAACCCGGCGGTCATCCATGTCCAGGCCGGTGGTATACGATTCAGCGCCAAAATGCATCGTAATCGGCACCAGCCGGATGCCATTCTGTTCGGCCACGGCCGGCGGTAAGCTAGAATCGGTATCCGTAATGATCGCGATTTTATTCATGGGAGGATATTTAATATCGGGTCAGGGAATGAACTGCCGATTGAGCATTATAGTATATAACCCGGGCCGCAGCGCCTGGTTATGACATTTAAGCCCGATGATCTACAGGCGAAAAAATTCCCTGGCGAACGCCAGGGAATTTTGGGTGGTTCGGCGGGTTACCGGCGGCGGCCCAGAACGCGCAGCAGCATCAGGAACAGGTTGATGAAATCCAGGTAAAGGGTGAGCGCGCCCATTATCGAGGCCTTCTGTGCCACCTGCCCATCTTCACCCAGGGTCAGGCTCATACGTTTGAGCTTTTGGGTATCGTAGGCGATCAGACCAATGAAGACCAGAATCCCCACATAGGTCACAATCCAGTAAATGGCCGGATTGTTGAGAAAAATATTGACCACGGAGGCCAGCAAAACGCCAATCAGGGCCATGATGGCCAGGCTTCCCATTTTCGTCAGGTCGCGCTGGGTGGTAAAACCAAACAGGGTCATGATACCGAAAGTGCAGGCCGTCACGCCAAACGTGATCAGAATGGAATCCCCGGTATAGACCAGCGTCAGCACCGAGAAAGTGACCCCATTTAAGGCCGCGTAGAGCGCAAACAGCAGGCCGGCCACCGGCGCAGCGAGACGGTTAACCGTGGCCGAAAGCACCAGCACCAGCAGCAGTTCACCACCCAGCAGCCCATAAAAGATCAGCCGATTGCTCAAAATTGCGTTGAAAATCATTTCATTGGTAAAGGTAAGGAAAGCCGCGGCGGCGGTGACAATCAACCCGAGGGTCATCCAACCGTATACCCGGGTGATAAACCCACGCTGTATTTCTTCCTGCACATCTGCCGAGGGAGCGTTATAGACCGAGGGAATTTGGGGGGTATTCATATTTTCTCCTGAAATTTGGCCTGCGCTGGCTTCGACTGCTACGCAGCGACTTAAAAAACCTCCCCATACAATGAGTGGGGTTGGGTAAACTCGAATTGAAACGATTATAGCATGGGATTATTTACAGAAGATGAGAAATAGCGCACGGACGCGCCGGGGCGGCCAGACAGTTTTGCGAACAGGGCTGCCTTTTCACGCTCTTCGGGTGTAAACTAGAGGCTGTGCATACCCCACAGACGACTATCGCGCTGATTCCAGCCTTTAACGAGCAGGCGCACATCGCGGCCGTGGTGACGGCGGTGCGCCAATTTCTGCCAGTGCTGGTGGTAGACGATGGCTCGCGGGACCAAACCGCCCTGCTGGCTGAGCAAGCCGGATCCAATGTGCTGCGCCAGACGCACAACCAGGGCAAAGGGGCCGCATTAATCGCCGGTTTTCAATACTGCCTGGCCGCAGGCTGCACCGCCGTGATCACCCTCGACGGCGATGGCCAGCATGATCCACAGGAAATTCCCCTTTTTCTGGATTATGCCGCACAGCACCCCAGCGCACTGGTGATAGGCCAGCGCGAATACAGCCAGATGCCCCTGCGCCGCCAACTGCCCAACCGGCTGGGACGCCTGCTCTTCTCACTCGCCGTGGGCCAGGATATTCCAGACAACCAATCTGGTTACCGCCTGATCACCCGCCCGCTGATCGAACGACTGCTGCAAAACCCCGAAAGCGGGTTTGAATTTGAGGTGGATATGATTACCCTCTGTCTCAAACACCGTCTCGGCCTGGGCTGGGTGCCCATCCGCACCATTTACGCCGGAGAAACCAGCCACATTCGTCCCCTGCACCACCTGGTGCATTTTCTGCGCATCTCCGCCAAGGCCTGGCGCAGCATGCATTCCAAAGTCTGAGGCTCGCTGATGTCTGCTTTTTTTTCTAACCCCAATGTATTGAAAGTATGCCGCTACGCCGCGGCTTACCTGTTGCTGACAGTTTTCGTATTATCTGGCCTATTGATCACCGAAAGCGTGCGTTCCAATCTATTGGATATTTTCACCTACTTCAAAGTTGATTCGGGTTTCGCGACCATCGTCTATGGTTGGGGCAGTTACGTGTTGTACCTGCCGTATGTGCTGATGATCGCTGTTTTGGAAGCATATTTTAACTCCGCTGCCAAACACGGGCAGGTGTGGCGGCGCACCCTCAAAGTGGCGCTGATCGAGGGCGGCCTGGGGCTGACCTCGGTGCTGATCACGCTCCTATTCGCCTACCTGCGACAACTCTCGGCTTAAAAGCCGATCCCACGCGGTCCACCAGGCAATCAAAATCATCTCCTGTGTGACTGAGTGCCTCTTTCGTTAGCTCAAATAAGGGACTTTCCGATGACACAAAACACCGTCAGACTCTCCATGTACATCCAGCCCGACCCGGACCCCGAAGAACTGCTTTTCGCTCGCCAGTTGGGGATGGAGTGCGTTTACACCTGGCTGGAAGACCACCAGCGTTCGCCGCAATACCTCAGCGGGTTGCGCCGCCGGGTGGAAGATGCCGGGCTGGTGCTCTACAACGCGGGCAGTTTTACAGTGGCCAAGTCCGATCAAATTCACCTGGCGCTGCCGGGCCGGGACGAAAAAATTGAAGAGTTTAAAACCTTCATTCGCAGTCTGGGGCAGGCCGGCATCCATACCACCACCTTCACCTGGGAACCAGACCGAGTATGGAGCTCTGCTCCCGGCGAAACCCGCGCTTCCCCCGCCCGCCGGGTGGACCTGGACGAATTGTACCGGCGGCCATTGACTCACAACCGCGTCTACACCCGCGACGAATTGTGGGAAAACTTCGCTTACTTTATTGAACGCATCATTCCAGTAGCAGAAGAAGCCGGGGTGCGCCTGGCGCTGCACCCCAACGACCCGCCGGTAGAGGGGCACCTGGGCGGTATTCCCTGCCTGATTCACAGCATGCCAGATTATGCGCGGGCCTTTGAACTGGCCAAAAGCCCGTTTTTGGGAATGGAGTTTTGCGTGGGCTGCTGGCTGGAAGGCGGCATCGGCTTTGGCGACCTGTTTGCGGGCATTCGCCGCTTCGTCAGCGAGGGGCGGGTATTTATCACCCATTTCCGCAATGTCACTGCCCCGCTGCCGCAGTTCACCGAAACATACCTGGACAACGGCTACATGGATATGTACCGGGTAATGAAGGCCTTTTGCGCCGCGGGTTACACCGGCAGCATGATTCTAGACCATACCCCGCAAATGGTTGCCACTTATAAGGGCGCCGGCACCGCCTATGCCATCGGCTACATGCGCGCGCTGCTGGAACGGGCCGCCGCCGAGCTGCGCCAGGAATAGAGCGTTACCAGGCAGCCAACCTCCGCCGCGCGCTTCACTGCGTGGGGGCTGCCGGCACCAGCGCAGGCAGGTTCAAGCGGGCCTGCCGCGCCGCGGCTTCCAGCGCCAACAAGACCCGCGAGTACACTTCGGCGGTATCCTGGTGCGATTGATCCACCCAAAATCGCACTGCCACCTGCACGCCAGAGGCATCCACCCCTTCCACTAATACTCCCACCGGCGGTTCAATCAGCACCCCCTGCACCCCAACCAGCGCAGCCTTGAAAGCTGCCAGTGCCAGTTCCAGGTTGGGCTGCGGGCCGAGCGGCAGTGTGATGGTCTTACGCCGCAGCGGCAGTTCGGAAAAATTGATGATCGCCGCATTGAACACGTTACTGTTGGGCAGAATCACTTTCTCGCCATCGGCCGTGCGAATCACGGTATCGCGCAGGTTGATTTCCGTCACAGTTCCGCTGTAATCGGCCACTTTCACCCAGTTGCCAATTCGAAACGGCTGGCGCAAGATCAGGATAATCCCGGCGATGAAGTTGCGCGCGATATCTTGCAGCGCGAAACCGATCGCGAACCCCACAATTCCCAACCCGGCAACGAACCCCGACACATTAAAATTCACCTGCTCCAACGCCAGAATGGTGCCAAACACCATCACCGCGCCGCGCGCGAGTTGGGTCAGCAATAACAGCGAGTCCCGCAGCAGTGCACGGCGCCGCAGGCCGCGCTCCACCGAACGCGCTGCCAGCGCAGCCAGAAACAGGGTTACCCCAAACGTAATCAGCGCGGTGACCAGTTTGGGCAAAAAAAGCAAGAAATTGGTCAGTAAGACCTGCAATGAAACCTGAATATCAACCATCGCCATATCCTTCAAATCGTTGTCGTACCGCTGAATAATGAATTCATTATACCCGAGAGGCACAGCAGGCCGGCTGGTAAGAAACGTGGGCAAAGCATGCGGGTAAATCCCGCGAAATTCGGCTGGAAGCAAGTTTGCGGCGAGAAGCACACAATTTTTTAAAAAGGGGAATAAGTGTTTTATAATAAAGCGTTATTCCACATCATTCGCCGGGGGGCGAATCTCGCTATGAAACCATCATCCAACACTCTCCCACCGTCCGAACAGACCCCTGTGGAACTACCCGCGCCCCCTGAGGAAGCTACCGGCTCTTTAGAGAAAACGCGTACCGCCGGGTCTGTTAATTTTCCAGATCAGATCGCACTGATACTGGGCGGTGTGATTCTGGTGATGCTGGGTCAGTTGCTGCGTTCCAAAGCGTATACCGAAGCGGTGGAACTGCTGCCGCTGCTGATGACCGCGCTGGGCATATTATTCTTCTTTTTAGGATTGCATGAAAAAGCAACCTGGGCTGGGGCGGGAAAATTTAGCGCTATTCTGGGCCGGCTGGGACGGCAAACCCGTTATAACCCTGTTCAAACCATGTTCCTGCTGCTCAGCCCCGCCTGCTTAGTGGTGGTCTTAAACGCGGCCGGCATGAATGGCAAAATGAAAGATCCACTCACGGCTGTGGGTAGCTGGGTCATGGCCATCGCCTTTATCTTCTTGAGCAGTTGGAAAGCCGGCTGGAAATTCCCCGCGGTTCCATGGCAGGCCCTGGCCTGGGCCGCCGCGCTGTTTGTGCTGGCCCTGCCGCTGCGGGCGGTGGATACTGCCCACTTTCCAGTACAACTTTCTGGTGATGAGGCCTCCGTCGGGCTGGGAGCGGTGGCTTTTCTTAAAGGCGGCTGGAACAATATCTTCACGATCAACTGGTTCTCGTTTCCTGCGCTGTTCTTTCTGCTGCCGGCCGCTTTCATTCAACTACTGGGCAATAGTACCGAGGCGCTGCGCCTGCCGGCGGCCCTGGGAGGCTCGCTGACTGTAGCTGCGGTGTATTTGCTGGGCCGGCAGCTTTATAATCATCGCACCGGGCTTTTCGCGGCGCTGTTGCTGGCCGGGCTGCACTTTCACATTCACTTCAGCCGGCTGGGATTAAACAACATCTGGGACGGGCTGTTCTTTGTGCTGGTACCCCTGGCCTTCTGGCGCGGCTGGCAAACCGGGCGGCGCCGGCTGCTGCTGCTGGCCGGTTTGCTGCTGGGGTTATCGCAATATTTTTATGTTACGACGCGCGTGTTGCCGTTGCTGATGCTGCTCTGGATCGCATTTTTGGGCTGGCGCGACCGTGCGGCCTTTAAACGTCTGCGCTCCAGCCTGGTACTGATGTTCTGGATGTTCGTGGTGGTTTTCGCGCCGCTGGCCTGGTTCTTTATGTACCACCCGGCAGAGTATATGGCCCCCTTGCAGCGCGTCAGCCTGTTTTCCGGTGTCGATTTTGCCACGATGGGCTTCGGCGAGTGGTACAGCTTCCTCACGAATTTCCTGTCCCAGGTGCTAAACGGCTTCCGCGGCTTTACCGACCTGGCTACGCGCGCCTGGTATACTTCAGGCAGTCCGGTGCTGCGTCCATTTTATGCGGCCTTCTTTATCCTGGGCATCTTCCTGCTCTTGCGCCAGTGGAAAGACAACCGCACCTGGCTGCTGCTTAGTTGGCTGGCCTGCATTGGCCTGGTGGGCGGCTTAAGCGAAAGCACCCCTGCCGCGCAGCGCTATGTGGCCGCGGCGCCGGCGGCGGCCCTGGTGGCGGGCTTCTGCCTGGCCGAAATTGCGGGCCTGTTGACGAAAGCCTGGCCCACCCGGCAGCGTTGGATTTTTAGCGGCGTGCTGGCACTGGTGGTAACTTTTGCGTTGAGCGATATCAACTTTTATTTCAACGAATATACACCCCAAAGCCTGACTTTCGATCGCAATACCCGCACCGCGCAGAAGCTGGCCGATTATATGCACAACAAGCAGGGTAACTGGCAGGTGCTGTTCTACGGTTGGCCCACCATGGGTTACTATTCGATCGCATCCCTGCCCTACCTGGAGCCTCAAATTATTGGAACTGAAGCCATTCATCCTTGGGGCAGCCCTGAAAATCCCCTACCATCCGCTGAAAATGTGATTTTTGTCTTTCTACCCCTGCATGCCGCCGATTTAGACGGCGCCCTGCGCCAGTACCCTGGCGGACGCGAGCGCGATATTGTGGACCCAACCATGGGCCAGTTGTTTACCCTTTACGAACTGTCGCCCTTCCGCCAATCTCCTTAGCTTTGCATCCCATCTTACCCAATTACCCAATCCTGGAGTTCTCATGATGAAACGCATCACCGCCGTACTTGCTTTGCTGGTCATTTTTGTCTCAACCCTATCTGCTTGCAGTGAAAGCTCTGCCACCGGGCGTAAAAATACCCCCACACCGGTGCCAACCCTGGTGAAATATGACCCGGCCATCTTTACTGTAGAACGGGGTCCCCTGGTCTCAGAAAAGAGCCTGCTGGGTGAAATCGTGCCTGCCAAGCAAGAAATTCTCACCTTCCGCGCCGCTGGCACGATCAGCCGCGTTTCGGTAAGCAAAGGCAGCCTGGTAAAAGCCGGTGATTTGATCGCTGAGCTGGATGTGAAAGACCTGCTCACCCAAATCCAACAGGCGAACATTGACCTGGAAGTAGCGCAATCGGCACTCGAAAAAGCCAAAGCCGAACGGGTATTTGCGGCCGACAAGGTGCGCATCGACCTGGCAGTTGCCAAATCCCGCCTGGACCTGGCGGATTTGGAGGTGCGCTATTCGGTGGGGGTTGCCCGCCAGCGCGCCGAACTGAACCGCAGCATAGCCGAGCAAAATTACAAAGCCGTCGAACTGAACGTCAAGCAGGTGGGCGATTCGACCGTACTCAAAGAAGAACAGACGGTCACCCGCCAGAAACTTTCGGTGGACCGCCTTGAAACCTTGCTCGCGGAGCGGCAGATCAAGGCCCCGTTTGACGGTGTGGTGCTGCGCGTCACCATTTTGGAAGGCAAACCCGTGACGGCTTTCAACCCGGCGATCGAAATTGGCAACCCCGCCAATCTGGTGATCCGCGCTGCGCCCGACAACCGGATTCTCCCGCTGATGGACCGTGACACCGAAGTCCAGATGTATTTTTCAAACCAGGATAAAGAACAGCACCCGGTCAAATACTTGCCCGATTTTCTGCCCTTCAATGCCCTCGAATCGAGCGTAGCCCAAACCTTTATTCAAGCGTACATGTATTTCTCCACCCCAACCGACCTGCCCAAAGAGCAGTTGGAAGTGGGGGCATCGGTCAGTGTGAATGTGATCATCGGCCGGCGTGATGCAGTCTTACTGCTGCCCCCGGCGGCCGTGCGCAATTATCGCGGTTTAAATTTTGTCATTGTGCAGGATGGTGATCGGCGGCGCCGGGTAGAAATTACCAAAATTGGCCTCCAGACCGGCGACCGTTGGGAAGTGGAAGGTGACCTGCAGCCGGGCGACCGTGTGATTGGCCAATGAGCGCAGTCAGTATTATCACGAACCTGTTAGCGATGCTGCGGCTGGTGTTCAAACGTCTCCAGCATAATCTGGGGTTGAGCGTCAGCATGTTGGTGGGTGTCGTCGCCATTCTGACGGTGGCAGTGTGTGTTCCAATTTTTTCTAATGCCGTCTCTGCCGATGTGTTGCAGCGCCAGTTGTTGGAACTCAAAGGCTCCACCAATCGCCAGTTGTTCAGCCTGCGCTTTCAATACCAGGAACGCGGCAGCGTATCTCAACTGGATATTGATAAAGTACTGACCATCTCGCAGTATTTTAAAGACCAGGTTCCGCAACTGGTGGGGCTGCCCGTCGACCAACTGGTGATGGATCTGAGTTCGGGCAGCCTGCTGGTGACCGACCTCACCGGACGTTGGCCTGAAGTTAACAACTCCCCGCTGGGTAGCTGGAGTTTTCTGGTGCAAGAGCAACTGCCAGAGCACGCCCAAATTGTCGAAGGCGTCTGGCCCAAACCCAATCCCGGCCAGCAGGGGGCAATTCCGGTAGCGGTGCATGTTTCGCTGGCCGATGAAATGCTCCTCAAAATTGGCGACCACTTTCGACTGGACCCGCTGGAAGTGGAGATCGTTGGCTTCTGGCAGGTCAAAACGATCACAGATCCCATCTGGTACAACAACCCCAACACCTCGTACGAGCGCAGCCTGTGGGTGCCGCTGGAGATTTATACCGAACGCATCAAATCTGCGATTCCAATGCCGGTGCAGGAAGTCAGTTGGTATTCGATCGTCGCCGACCAGAAGGTGCAGTTCCAACGTGCAGCAGAGTATCTGCGCGGCCTGGTGCGCCTGGATGCCGAGTTAAAAAAGATGGTTGGGGCGCTGCTGGTAACCACCCATTCCCCACAACCAGCCCTGACCGCCTATGAAAAGCGCGCCGAAGCCCTGGCCACTCTGTTCTATGTGGTCGGATCGCCGATGATCGTACTGGCGCTGATTTTCATTGGGCTCACCTCGCGCATCGCCATTCAGCAGTATGAAAACGAAACGGCCATCCTGCGCGCGCGCGGTACCAGCCGCTTCGAAGTGATGCTGATGAACCTGGCCGAAACCCTGGTGGTCTTTGTGTTTGCCGTTCCGCTTTCCTTGCTGATGGGTTGGCTGGCCGCCATATTAATGAACCAGACGCTCTCGTTTTTGCAGTTTACCAATCGCAACACCTTCAACCTGTCGTTTGATGGGCTGAACACCACCGTTCTGGGAGCGGCACTGCTGGTCATCGCGGCAGCGCGCTTCTTGCCGGTGGTCGACGCATCGCGCATCACCATGCTGAAAGTCAAACAAGATCAATCGCGCGGCGGCCAGAAGCCCTTCTGGGAGCGCTACTTCATCGATTTTATGCTGCTGGTGCCCGGCGTGTATGCCTTTTTTGTGCTAAAAGGCTGGTCACAACCGGCGCAGTTCCTCGCACAACTGCAACTCCCCACCGACCAGCAGTTCCGCGACCCGCTGCTGTTTGTAGCACCGGCCCTGTTTTCTATCGCACTCAGCATGATCGTGGTGCGTTTTATCCCGCTGGTCGTGCAATTGTTGGCAGCCGTTGCCAACCGCCTGCCCGGGGTATGGGCTTACCTTTCGTTGCAGCAAATCGCCCGCCGCTCGCAAGACCATTCCAGTGCCCTGTTGCTGATCATCATTGCCCTGGCGCTGTCCATCTACACCGTCTCTACTGCCCGCACCCTGGACCGCTGGCTGTATGACTCAGAATACTATAAGGTAGGGGCAGATGTGGCAGTGAAAGAAATGATCAACATCAGCACAGTCAGTTCTGGCAGCGATGGTGGACCCGGATCAACTACCACCCAAACCATTGAAAGTTTTTTGAAAGTAGATGAACACCTGGCTGTGCCTGGTGTGGCACAAGCTGCGCGTATGGGGAAATATGATGGCAAGTTCTCATACGGGAAAGGCGACGTGGCCTGCAATGTGATCGGCCTCGATCGTCTGGAATTCCCCCTGGCAGGGTATTACCGCGACGATTTTTCCAATCAGGGACTGGGTGAATTGATGAATGCCCTGGGCACCAACCTGGACGGTGTTTTGATCCCGGAAGCATTGATGCTGAAAAACGGTGTTGCCGTGGGTGACCGTCTGGCCATGAGCATCAGCGCGGGCAGCAACTCGTATAACCGTGAAATGATCGTGGTCGGTTCGTATCAATACTTCCCGACCGTTTTCCCCAAAGATCGGCCCACCCTGATCGTAAACCTCGAGTCGATCTTCAATTACCCCGATGATGCCGAAGGCTACCTGATGCTGCTGAATCTCAAACCAGATGCCGAAATTTCCAGCGTTATCGGGGAGATTGCAGGCCGGATCGGCAATTATCAGGCAGTGGTCAGCATCGAGGGCAATGCCATGGCTGCCGTCATTGCCGGGCAGGATAAGCCAGAACGGATGGGGCTGTTTGGCATCCTCAATGTGGGCTTTTTCATCACTGGTCTGATGCCCGGCATCGGCTTCCTGCTGTATTCCTATGCCTCGTTGCGCCGGCGCTTCATCCAACTGGGCATTTTACAGGCCATCGGCCTATCGGTGCGCCAGTTGGTGGCTGCGCTGGTCTCCGAACAGGTCATTCTGATGGGGCTGGCCATCCTTTCGGGCGCGCTGATTGGGCTGGTAACCAGCGTGATGTTTGTGCCATTCCTGCAAACCGGCGCCACCCCGGGCGCACCGGTGCCACCCTTCCAGGTGATCATTGGTTGGGGCGAAGCCGCCTGGCTGAGCCTGGCTTTTGGTCTGGTGCTGGGCGTCACCATGATCGGCACCATCTATTACCTGGCGCGTCTCAAAGTGTTCCAGGCCGTCAAACTGGGCGAGACCCTGTAAGCGAAAAACCTATGCCAAATCCACAAGAATACCTGGTTGTTTGTGAAAATCTGGTCCGCATATATAAAATTGCCGACCTTGAAGTGGTGGCGCTGCAGGGCCTGGACCTGAACGTGCGGCGCGGAGAGATGCTCGGCATCGTGGGCAATTCCGGCTCTGGCAAAACCACCTTAATGAATATCCTGGGCGGGCTCGATCATCCCTCAGCCGGTAAGGCCACTATGGATGGCATCGACCTGCTGACCCTCTCTGGCCGCCAGCTCACCGAGTATCAGCGGCACAAGGTGGGCTTTGTCTGGCAGCAGACCTCGCGCAACCTGGTGCCGTATTTGACCGCCCAGGAAAATATCGAACTGCCCATGACCATGAGCTGGGCCGGCGGTTCAACCCAAAAAGCGGACTGGTCAGCGGAACTGCTCAACGCTGTGGGCCTATATGAGCGCCGCCACCACAAACTGGCGCAGCTTTCCGGCGGCGAGCAGCAGCGCATTGCCATCGCCGTGGCGCTGGCCAACAAGCCTGTGCTGCTGCTGGGCGACGAGCCCACCGGCGAGGTCGATTCTGCCACCGCTCAGGCCATTATGGATACCTTCCGCAAGCTGGGCAAACTGATGGACCTGACGATCATCATCGTCACCCACGACCCGCGCATTGCCCGCCAGGTGGACCGCGTAGTGGCAATTCGCGACGGCAAAATCAGCACCGAAATTGTGCGCCAGGTGGGTCGGCGGAACTCGCCCCCCAGCGGCGAGGCGCGGGCAGCGCTGGAGCAGCCCCGCCCAGAAGCCCTGCCCGGCGCGGACCCCCTGCCCGCCCCAGCCCCGGTTCCCGTGGCTGCCAATCTCGCTGGGCAGGAAGAAAAGGAACACGTTACCTACCATGAATATGTGGTGCTCGATTCAGCTGGGCGCCTGCAGGTGCCGCGAGAATGGCTGGAAAAGCTGGGGATTGGGCGGCGGGCCCAGTTGGACCTGGAAGACGGGAGCATTCGCATCCAGCCGGCCGAAGGCCAACAAAACCAGGCCGCGGTCAAAGCGCTGACCATTGAAGAACAGGTGGGCCTGCTCTTTTCTCAAGAGCTGCCCCCGGCCCGCAAATCTCTGCTCAACCGTTTGACCGGCCGCCTGCGCCGTTGAGGAACCCCCGTATGACGCAAACTTCACCGACTCCTGAAACCAGTTTTCCCGCGCCCGTGGCTGCCGCACCCGCCGGGCAGCCCGCGCCGGTGCTGACCGTGCACAACCTCAGCCGGATCTACAACGTGGGCACCACCCAGGTGGCAGCCCTGCGCGATATCTCGCTCAGCGTGCCGCGCGGTGTGCTGGCGGCGCTCAAAGGGCGCTCCGGCTCCGGCAAGACCACCCTGCTCAACATGATCGGCGGGCTGGACCAACCCACCAGCGGTGAGATTGAACTGTTTGGCAGCCCGCTTCACCAGATCAGCCTGACCGAGCAAACGGAACTGCGCCGCCACCAGATTGGCTTTATTTTTCAATCCTTCGCCATCTTTCCGGCTTTTTCGGCTTTAGAAAATGTGGAGTTAATGCTGCGCATTGCCGGGCTCAACACCGGCCGGCGCGAACGTGCCATGCGCTGCCTGGAAATTGTGGGCTTGGGCGCCTGGGCCAACCACCGCCCGTGGGAGCTTTCGGGCGGCCAGCAGCAGCGCGTGGCCATTGCGCGCGCACTTTCCACCCGGCCCGGCCTCATTCTGGCCGACGAGCCCACCGGCGAGTTGGACAGCGCCACCGCGCGCCAGATCTACGCACTGTTTCGCTACATTGTGGACCAGGAAGGCGTGACCCTGATCATGGCGACCCACGACCCGGTGATCGAAGAATATGCGCATATTGTTTTCGAACTGGAAGACGGGCGGGTAAGCGCGGAGCGCCGGCCTGTCAGGTGAGGCGGGCGGGTCTACCCGTCGGATGCGCGGATGCGCACGGATTCCCGCTAAGTTCGGCCATTTATGATATACTCCAGCGTGATCTGCGGCAGGAGAGCCCGGCTCTATCTCCGTGGACCGCAACCCAAAATTACCAGAAAGCGGACCTATGCTCAATATCATTGGCAATCGCTACAAGTTTTTCGCCTTTTCAGCGGCGATCATCATTCCCGGCATCCTCATTATGGCGATCTGGGGTATTCCCTTCTCGATTGATTTTCGGGGAGGCAACCGCCTGGAAGTGCAGTTCGCTTCCGGTAAGTATCCGGAACCGGCGAAGATTTTTGAACTGTACCAATCCTTAGGCGTAGGCGATGCCAAGGTAGTCACCAGCGGCACAGACATTGTGGATATTCTCACCCCGCCGCTGGAAGCCTCGGTTACGATCGCTGCCAAGGACGGCTTACGGAAGCTGTCTGGCGGTGAGATCATCATCCGGCAGGAATTAGCCGTAGGTCCCACCATCGGCCAGGAAGTGACTCGCAATGCGCTGCTCACCCTGATCGCGACCAGTGTCATGCTGGTGGTGTTTATTTCATTCTCGTTCCGCGGGGTTGAAAATGCGGTGCATTATGGTATTGCCACCGTCGTGGCGTTGGTGCACGATGTGCTGGTCATTTTCTCGATCCTGGCGATTGGCGGGCGCATCTGGGGCTGGCAGGTTGACACCCTCTTCATGACTGCGCTGCTCACCGTGATCGCCTTCTCCGCCCAGGATACCATCGTGGTCTTCGACCGCCTGCGTGAGAACAGCAGTATCTTCCGCAAGCTCGATTTCGAACAACTCACCAACCATTCGGTGGTGCAAACGCTCAGCCGCTCGATTAACACCCAGCTTATGACCGTCGATTTCATGCTGTTGGCGCTGACCCTGTTTGGCGGGGTCACCCTGCGTGAGTTCGCCACGGTGCTGTTGGTCGGCATGATCAGTGGCAGCTATTCGTCCATCTTCATCGCCGCCCCCTTCCTGGTCATCTGGGAAAAGAAGGAATGGCGCACCTGGTTCCGCGGCGCCCGCAAAGCCCAAGAGGCGTAATCTGGTTTTACAAATACCGTAAAAGAAGAAAGCCTGTCAAAAGCAGGCTTTCTTCTTTTATCGACTACACCAGGGTATTGATCCACTTGCGCGAGGCCACACGGAACAGCCCGATGACCAGCTTAAACAACCCTTCGGCCATCACACAGATGACCACCCCGGCGATGGGCAGTTCGAAGACGAAGGCACCCAGATACGCCAGTGGCAGCGCCACCAGCCATACCGCCGCCACATCCAGCACCGCTGAAAAGCGGGTATCCCCGCCGCTGCGCAGGATGCCAACGATGATGGTGGGATTGAAAGCGCGGAAAACAACCGCGAACGCCAGCACGCCCAGAATATCATGCGCGGCGCGCATACCGCCCGCCGAAAGACTGTAAACTGAGAGTGCCAGGTCGCGCCCCACAAAGAGGGCCAGCCCCACCACCACCGCCAACCCCGCCCCCAGTATCAGCGAACGCCGCGCATGCTGGTAGGCGCGCTCGGGCTGCCCGGCGCCGATGGCATGCCCCACCAGAATGCCACACGCGGTGGAGATGCCTACAAAGAGCACGGTAGACAGGTTGAGGATGGTCACAGCCACGTTGTACGCTGCCACGGCCTCAGTGCCTACATGCGCGTAGATTGCGCTGTAGAAGCTGGTACCCAACGACCACATAATTTCATTAATCACCACCGGGAAGGTGATGTGGAAGTAGACTTTCAGATATTGAAAATCAAAAGCCACCATCTCCCGCGGGCGGGCCGCGGCCGGCGAGCGCGACAGATAGGCATAGCCTAACAGCGCCAGGCATTCCAAAATTCGCGCGATGCTGGTGGCCAGCGCCGCGCCCGGCACCCCCAGGCGTGGAAAACCGAAATTGCCATAAATCAGCACATAATTTAGCGCGGTGTTGACACACAGCGCCGCGATGCCCAACACCACCGGCAGGCGGATTACGCCCGTGGAACGCAAGATGGCGGTGTAGCACAGCGTCAGCGTGGTAGCCAGATAGCTGAAACCCACAATCCGCAGGTATTCACCGCCCAGCTCAATCACCAACGGGTCGGAAGAATAAAAACTCAGTGCCTGGCGTGAAAAGCCCAATGCCAGCACCGAAAACAGGGCGCAGGCCGCCAGCCCCAGCAGCAGGCACACCCCCATCACCTTGCGAATGGCGCGCACATCCTGGGCGCCCCAATACTGTGCGGTGAAAATGGCCGCCCCGGAATTGATGCCAAACAGGGTGAAGTTGAGCAGGAAGAAGATCTGGTTGGCCAGACCCACTGCCGCGATAGACGCATCGCCCAACCGTCCGACCATCAGCGTATCGACAATTCCCAGGGAGGCGATAAACAGGCTTTGCAGCGCGATTGGCAGCGCAATGCGGATAAATGAAGTGATGAAATCTTTGTCTTTAAACATAACGGGGATTAGAATCATACCATAAACCGATGAAACGTTACCCTGTTCCCGCCGAAGAAATCAGCCGTGAAACCCTGGTGGTCAATTCACGCTTCATTGCCGCGCTGGCGCCTGTGTTCAGCGTGGAGGAAGCGCGCGCCTTTATCCAGCGCATCAAAACCCGCTATGCCGATGCCTCTCACCATGTCCCCGTCTACCTGGTGGGCTATGGAGAATCGGTCACCGCGCATTGCAGCGATGCCGGCGAACCGTCCGGCACCGCCGGGCGGCCGGCCCTGGCGGTGCTGCAAGGCAGCGGCCTGGGCGATGTGGCGGTGGTGATTACACGCTACTTTGGCGGCACCAAACTGGGCACCGGCGGCCTGGTGCGCGCCTACAGTGACGCGGTGCGCAGCGTGGTCAGCACAGTGCGGCGCGCCGAGCGCGTGCCCACCCACACCATTATGCTGGAGATCCCGTACCCCCTGCTGGAGCGCGTGCGCCGCCTGGTGACGGCCCAGCAGGGCCAACTGCTCGACGAAGATTTCACCGCCAACGTGGTGGTGACGGCGCGCTTCCCGGTGGAACACCTGCCGGGCTTTCAGGCGGCGCTCTCCGAGCTCAGCAACGGCTCCGCCCAGGTTGAAGTGATCGAATCGGGTGAGGTCTTAATCCCGCTCCCGGTCCAGGGCACTTAATGCAAAGTCCGCTGTGCGCGCCGGCGCGCACAGCGGACTTTTTCGAATTTTCCAGGCAGTTTAACCCAGTTTTTCCCGCAAAAATGCCAGAGTGCGCTCCCAGGCCAACGCCGCGGCCTCGGGCTGGTACGCATCCGGGCGGTCGTCCTCAAAAAACCAGTGCCCGGTGCCCGGATAGCGGTAGAAGGTGGCCTCGCGGCCAGCAGCCTTGAGTTCTTCTTGCAACTGCCGGATGCCCTCATCCGGCTCCCATTCATCCTGCTCGGCAAAATGGCCCAGATAAGCCGCGCCGGTGGTGGTGAATTCGAGATGCTCCCCGCCATAGAAAAGCACCGCCGCGCCAATTTCAGCCGGGCGCGCCGTGGAAAGCACGGTTGTCCAGGCCGCACCCATCGAAAAACCGATCACGCCCAGCAGGCCCGGGCCAACCCCCGGCTGGCGACGGATCTGCTCGACCGCGCCCAGCACCGCGGCCTTCGTCCCGCCGAAATCGCGCCCCGCCATCAGCGCGCTGGCTTCGGCCACCGTCTGGGCAATTTTGCCATCGTTCAAGTCCGGCGCAAAGACAACAAAGCCCTGCTCAGCCAGGCGGTCGCACAGGCGCTGAAAAAACGGGTTCAGCCCCCACCAGGCATGCAGCACAATCACCCCCGGCCCTGCGCCCCGCGCCGGCTGTGCGGCATAGCCGTGCAGCACCTTGCCCGCGGCCGCATAGGCCACCACCCCCGGCAGCCCCAGGTGGCCGCGCAAATCGGCCAGGTGTTCCTGGTAATGGCCGGATGAATTACCTTCGATCCAATCCATAAATGGCCGGCCTTGGGTCCAGGAAAAACGGCCCACGTCAAACAGGTCGGCCTCGGGCACGCTCCGGATCAACTCCAACAACGCCTGGTACGAGGTCTGCTCGCGTTGCACCACATCCACGAGCGTGCGCGCGTGGTTCGCCGCGTATACCTGCGCATTCAATTCATCCACGTCCAGGGCGCCCAGCCCGGGCACCGGTTGCGGGCCGCCGGTCAGGTGGTGGTAAATGGAAACCACCCGTTCCTGCCAAAAGCCCAGGTGACCCAATAAATCTTTGATGCTCCAGCCGTTGGCCAGCACGGCCTGATCGCGTTCGTTCCGCGAAAAACGCGACAACAGCGTCTCAAACGCGCCGCGCTGCTGCTCAATCTGTTGTAGCAATTCATCTCGCTGCATGGGTTCCTCCAGATCTGTTCATCCATTCGGCTAAAAATGGACATTTGTTCTATAACTTGATCAAAGTTTATCACAAAAAATACAGGGGTTCAAGTCAGGATTGGCAGCAAATCTGGCGAAATCAATCCTTGAAGGGGTAGGGGGCGGGGTGAAACTCCGCGAAAATTGAACCATACCCACCCTGAAGAGGGTAATGTCCATAAAAAGGCTATCTGGTACAATAAGTGTATACAATTCTCTGGCAAGAGCATTTTGCCAAATAAACACATTCGTGCATCAGGAGAGTCGCATTGTCTACTTCTGTGAATATCGTTGGAAAATCCCCCATCAGAACGCTCGGGTTTACGCAGCAGCGTGATTTCCGGAAAACGCTCAACGAGCGGGTCAACACCTATCTGCGCGAGCAGCACATCTCCGCGCGCGACCTGCCGGCCATGTACCTCAAGACCGCGGTGGCGCTGGCCTGGTGGCTGGGTATGTACTTGCTTTTGCTGCTTGGCCATTTTCCACCCCTGGTCAACGTGGCCTTATGCGTGGTGTGGGCCATGTCCATCGCCTCGATCGGCTTCAACGTCATGCACGATGCCAACCACGGCGGCTACTCCGATCATCCCCGCATCAACCGGCTGGTCAGCCTCAGCGCCGAGCTGCTGGGCATGAGCGGGTTTCGCTGGCGCACCAAGCACAACGTGTGGCACCACACCTACACCAACATCTCCGGCTATGACGACGACGTCGAGACCTACGGCCTGATGCGTCTGACGCCGCGCGCGCCGTGGAGACCGCTGTTCAAGGCCCAGGCCTGGTATTTCCCACTGGTTTACAGCGGAATTGGCTTCGATTTCATCATCCGCGATTTCATGATGGTCCTGGTCGGCAAGTCCGACGACAACCACGTTTACCCAAAGATGAGCGCGGCGGACCAGGTCACGTTCTGGGCCGGCAAGCTGTTCTTCTTCATGATCATGTTTGCCTTTCCCCTGCTGGTGTTCCCCTGGTGGCAGGTGTTGGTTGGTTTCGTGATCGTGATGCTGACGGTCGGACTGGTGATGGGCATGGTCTTTCAACTCGCGCACATCAACGATGATGTCGCCTTCCCAGAACCGATGGGGAGCCCGGCGCATATCGACAATGAGTGGGCCGTGCATCAGGTGCAAACCACCGCGGATTTTGCGCCGCGCAACCGGCTGCTGAATTTATATGTCGGCGGGCTGAATTATCAGATCGAACACCACTTGCTGCCGCATATCTGCCACCTGAACTACCCGCGGCTCGCGCCAATCGTGCGCGCAACCTGCGAGGAGTACGGCCTCCGCTACAACTGTTACGACACATGGCGCGAGGCCGTTGCCTCTCACTGGCAAAAATTGCGCCTCCTCGCGCATGCCGATGAACAGGAACATCGTTGATTATGCTGCTGCACGAATTTCAACCACGCCCCGCGCTGGTGACCCCCGTCAGCGCGCCGGACCGGCCGAAGTTTCCGGTTTACGATGCGCACAACCACCTGGGCCAGGATTTTGGCGAGTGGACCCTCCGCCCACTGCCCGAACTGCTGGAGCGCCTGGATGCGGCGGGAGTGCTCCGCATTGCCGACCTGGATGGCGGCTGGGGCGAGCAGATCTTCCACGACCACTTGAAATGTTTCAAACAACGCGTGCCGGAGCGCTTTGACATTTTTGCCGGGGTAGCCTGGCAGCGCTGGCCCGACCACGGTGACCATTTTGGTGAATGGGCCGCGCACAAACTGGGCGAGCATGCCCGCCAGGGCGCCGCCGGTTTGAAGGTATGGAAAGACCTGGGGCTGCACGTGCGTGACCAGCACCAACAGCGCGTGGCGGTGGATGATGCCCGGCTGGACCCGCTGTGGGCCGCCGCCGGCGAGCTGGGCCTGCCGGTGACCCTGCACGTGGCCGACCCGGTGGCTTTCTTCCAACCACTGGATGCGCACAACGAGCGCTGGGAAGAGTTGCAGGCGCATCCCGACTGGCACTTTGCCAGCCCACCCTTCCCTTCCTTCTTATCGATTGTGTCGGGTTTGGCCCAGGTGGTGGCGCGCCACCCGGCAACCACCTTTATCGGCGCGCATGTGGGCTGTTATGCCGAGAACCTGGCCTGGGTGGGCGCGTTGATCGAACGCTGCCCCAATTTTTACGTGGATATCAGCGCACGCATTGGCGAATTAGGCCGTCAACCCTATAGCGCCCGCCGCTTTTTCACACAGTATGCCGACCGCATCCTGTTCGGCACCGACGCCGGGCCTGAGCCGGCGGCTTACCGCCGCTATGCGCGCTTTTTAGAAACCGCGGACGAGTATTTTGCATACGACGAAGGCGCGATCCCCGCCCAGGGCCGCTGGCAAATTTACGGGCTGGACCTGCCCGATGCTGTGCTCGAAAAAGTCTATTTTCGCAATGCACAACGCATTTTCGCGCCTCGCACCCTGTAGAGGGTAGTGCCTCGCCGCTTTGGGTGCCCAAAGGGGTATGTGGGCCGGGGGTGGGGTTTTGCCCCAGGATTAAAACGCCCCCCTGTTGGAACCCGACCTTGCCAAAGCGGGATTTTCCGAGCATAATGGTCATAATCATGAAGAGGCAAATGAATGAACCGTATTGAACTGCTTTCTCCCGCCAAAGACCTGGAAACCGGCATGGCCGCGATTAACTGCGGCGCCGATGCCATTTACCTGGGCGCGGCGCGCTTTGGCGCGCGCGAAGCCGCCGGCAACCCGCTGGGTGATATCGAACAACTCGCGAACTATGCGCATAAATATTGGGCAAAGGTGTACGTCACCGTCAACACCCTGCTGCACGATGAAGAACTGAGCGCGGTGCAAACCCTGATCGGGCAGTTATACACGGCCGGGGTGGATGCGCTGATCATCCAGGATACCGGCCTGCTGGAACTGGATCTGCCGCCGCTGCCGCTTTTTGCCAGTACCCAGATGCACAATCACACCCCGGAGCGGGTGGCCTTTCTGGAAAAGGTCGGTTTTCAGCGCGCCATTCTGGCCCGCGAATTAACCCTGGAGCAGATCCGCGAGATCGGCGCACGCACGCAGATCGAACTGGAGACCTTTATCCACGGGGCGCTGTGCGTGGGCTACAGCGGGCAATGCTACCTTAGCTATGCCATTGGTGGGCGCAGCGGCAACCGCGGGCAGTGCGCCCAACCCTGCCGGCGGCCCTACACCCTGCTGGGTCGCGATGGACAGGCCATTGTTAACAGCCGCTACTTGCTTTCGCTGCACGACCTGAACCTGAGCGCCAGTCTGGCTGAGCTACTGGATGCCGGCATCAGTTCCTTTAAGATCGAGGGCCGGCTCAAGGACAAAGCCTACGTGATGAATGTGGTCGGGCACTACCGCAAACAGTTGGACGCGCTGCTGGCAGCCCGCGCACTGCGCGGGGCCGCATCGGGCACGGTTCATCTCGACTTTGAGCCCAACCCGGAACGCACCTTTAACCGCGGCTTCAGCACCTTCTTCATGTACGGCCGCGGCGAAGAAATCGCCAATCCGGATACGCCCAAATCGCTGGGCGAACCCCTTGGCAAAATTATGGCCACCAACCTGCGCTCTTTTGCCCTCGACTATGACGCTCCCAAAGTCAATACTGGCGACGGCCTGTGCTTTCTGGATGCCAACCAGGAACTGACCGGCACGACCGTGTTCAAGGTAGAAAATCGCACCGTCTTTCCCGCCAACATGGCCGGTTTGGCGGTGGGTACACCCATCTTCCGCAATCACGACCGCCTGTTCATCGATGCCCTGAACCAGAGCCATTCCGAACGCAAGGTGCAGTTGCGCTTTCAACTGCGCGCGAATCCCGGCGGACTGCTGCTGGCAGCCGAAGATGAGGACGGCAACCAGGCTGAATTTGCGCTGGAAACCGAAATGCCCGCCGCCCAACAGCCCGAAAAAGCGCGCGAGACACTGGAACGCCAGTTACGCAAGCTGGGCGGCACCGAGTTCGAATGCAGCGCGCTGGACCTGGCGCTCGATCCGCTGCCATTCGTGCCGGTGAGCCAGTTAAATGCCCTGCGCCGCGGTGCAGTAGAGCAGCTAACCGCGGTACGCGCCCAAAACCGGCCCAGGCCGCAGGGTGGAGCCGTGGTGAATGACGTGCCTTTCCCGGAAAAGACGCTGTCCTTCCGCGGCAATGTGCTCAACCACAAGGCCGAGCAGTTCTACCACCGCCACGGGGTGACGCAGATTGAACCCGCCGCCGAATCTGGTCTGGATTTGACCGGTCGCCGGGTGATGACTACCAAATTATGCCTGCGCTACCAGCTCAACGCCTGCCTGCGTGAGCCAGACGCGCAAAAACTGTCCGAACCGCTGCACCTGGTGGATGAGCAGGGGGTCGAATACCCATTACGCTTCAACTGTGCGGAGTGTGTCATGGAAGTTTACTACCGTGCGCTGCCCGGCTTTGAACAAGCCGACTGACCCGGACGCCGCCGTCCGCGCGTATTACGATCAGAATACCGCTCACTTTTCGCGACTGGGCAGTTCGGCCAAAGTCCGCTCCATTCACCGCGCCCTGTGGCCGCCCGGCGTATCCACCCGTGACCAGGCCCTCAATGTATCCAACGAACTGGTGCTGCAGGCCCTACTGCCATTGGCGAGCGCGCCCGGCGCCGCTGCCTGCCGCCTGGTGGACCTTGGCTGTGGCCTAGGGGGCACGCTGTTCTTTGTGCTGGAGCATTTTCCCGGCGCGGTGCACGGGGTTGGGCTGACCCTCAGCCCCGTCCAGGCGCGCCTGGCACGCGAATATTTAGACGGGTATGCCGGAAAAATCAGCGCGGTAATCCTCACCGCCAATTACCTGGCACCCCCGCTGGCGCCCGGCCTGGACGCAGCCTATGAAATTGAGGCCTTTACCCACGCCTCCGACCCTTCAAAATTCTTTGCCGAAACCGCCCGTCACCTGAGGCTGGGCGGGCGCCTGGTGATGGTCGATGATTTTCTGGCCGACGCACGCCCGCCGGCAGATTTAAACCACCGCCAATGGCTGCACGCCTACCGGCGCGGCTGGCGCGTGCCCAGCCTGCACACCCTGGATTGGGTGCGCGCCGAAGCGCACAACCACGGCCTGGCGCTGGTGCAGGAATACAGTCTCTCCCCCTGGCTGCACTACCGCACCCTGCCCGGCCGTATCACCAACTGGGTGCTGCGGGTCGGTTTTGACCTGTCGATCAACGATCCCATCTGGCCCAGCATGCTGGGCAGCCTGGCCCTGCAGCACTGCCTGCAAGCCGGGCTGGTGGAGTACCGCCTGCTGGTTTTCGAAAAACAAGCCTGAGCGGGGCCGCGCCTGAAAAAGCCGGTTGTACTGCTCACCACGGGGACGCTCGGCGACGTGCAGCCCTATATCGCGCTCGGATTGGGCTTACAGGAAGCCGGCATCGCTGTGCGCCTGGCCTCAGACCCACGCTTTGCGCCCCTGGCAGCCGCCTATAGCCTGCCCTTTGTGCCCATCGCCAGCAACCCCAGCACCCTGCTCACCCGGCCCGGCGCGCAGTCGGCGCTGACCTTCGACGGCAACTGGCTGCGCAGCGGGGGTGCAACGCTGGAATATCTGCGGGCGGCCCGCCCACTGTATGCCCGGATGCTGGACGAAGCCGCCCTGGCCTGCCGCGATGCTGCCGCCCTGGTGGTAGGCCTGCCCACCTTGTGGGGCGCTCACCTGGCCGAAGCGCTGCACGTTCCATGCGTGTATGCCTTTTTGCAGCCCATCAGCCGCAGCGCGGCCTTTGCCAGCGCACTGCTGCCTTTCAACCTGCCGCATTGGGCGCCGCTCAACCGCGCCAGCCACACCTGGGTAGAGCAGGCCGTCTGGCAGCCCTGGCGCGATATCATTCAGAATTGGCGACGCAATCGCCTGGGTTTGCCTCCCGCGCCCTTCTGGGGCATCACCGACCGGCTGTATGCCCGGGATGCCAGCGTGCTGTACGCCTTTTCTCCCCAGGTGGTGCCACCCCCACCCGATTGGCCGGCGCACCACCGCCCCACCGGCTTCTGGTTTCTCGACCCGCCCGCCGGCTGGGCCCCACCTCCGGAACTGGCGCAGTTTCTGGCTGCCGGGCCGCCGCCGGTGTATATCGGTTTTGGCAGCCCCGGGTTGCGCCAACAGACGGCTGCGGCCGGGATGGTTGTGGAAGCGCTGCGCCAGAGCGGGTTGCGCGCGCTGGTAAACCTGCCGTCCGGCGCATTTGCCGCTGCACCGCCCGCCGCTCAGGTGCTGCTGCTGTCCAAAATACCGCACGCCTGGCTGTTTGCGCGCTGTGCGGCGCTGGCACATCACGGCGGGGCCGGCACCACCGCTGCCGGGCTGCGCGCGGGGGTACCGGCCCTGGTCATTCCGCTGGCTACCGACCAGTTCTTCTGGGGCAGCCGGGTGCAGGCGCTGGGGATCGGCCCCAAACCGCTGCCGCAGCGCGCCCTCACCACCCAACGGCTGGCGCAGGGGCTGCTGCAAGCTGCGCAGGACAGCGCCATGCAGCGCGCTGCCGGCGAACTGGGGGCAAAAATTCGCGCAGAAGACGGTCTGGCGGCAGCCATCGCGCGGGTGCGCAGCCTGTTATGAAACTTAATCGGGAATGGGTTCGCCGCCCGGCGCGGGCAGTTGGCTACGGGTCCGCAGCCCATAAAATGCAAAAACCAGCGCCACCAGCGCCAGCAGTCCGCCCAGGGTGTAGGGAGCCGGGGGTCCGGCCTGTTCGAAGGCCAGCCCGGCCAACGCCGGGCCCAGGATGGAGGTGAGGCTGAGCAGCGCCTGCATGCCGCCCATCAGACGGCCCTGCGCGTCCGCTCTGACCTGAACGGAGATCAGCCCGGTCAGCGCCGGAATACTGATGCCGCTGCCCAACGCCACCAGGCCAATCAGCGGGTAAAGCTGCCAGGCGGCAGGCGCCAATGCCACCCCGGCCAGCCCGATCGCCATCAGGCCCAGGCCGGTCTGCGCCAGCCGCCGCTCGCCCAGGCGCGGCTGCAGCCAGCGAAAGATAAGCCCCTGCACCACCACCGCGCAAACCCCCACATAGGCAAAAAACAGGCCGTTCTGCAGGCTGCTCCAGCCAAAACGAGCCCGGCTGAAGAGCGGAAAGTTGGTCTGCAGGCCCACAAAAGCCAGGTTGAGCGTAAAAATAGCCGCCAGCAGCAGCCGTCCGGCGCCCAGGCCTGGCAGGCCGCGCAGTTGCGCCACCGAATTGAGGCCATGCCATGCAAAACCCGGCGTGCGCCGTGCGCGCGGCAGCGACTCGGGCAGTGTGAAGAAGCCAAACAGCGCGTTGGCCAGCGCCACCCCCGCCGCGCAGAAAGCCGGCAGGGCCAGCCCCTGAGCGCTAAGCAGCCCGCCCAGAGCGGGTCCAGCGATCATCCCCAGGCCAAAAGCCGCGCCCACCAGCCCCATCCCGCGCGAACGCTGCGCCGGTGGGGTGATATCCGCGATATAGGCGTAGGCCGTGGTCAGGTTGCCCCCGGTGATGCCGTCAAACACCACTGCCAGAAAAATCAGCGGTAGCGAATTGGCCAACCCCAGCAGCATAAAAGCCAGGGATGTGCCCAGCAGGCAGATCAACAGCACCGGCCGCCGGCCATAATGATCCGAGAGCATGCCCAGTGCCGGCCCGCTGAGCAGTTGCATCAGCGCGTACACCGAACCCAGCGCCCCCGCCAGCAGCGCCCCGCCGGCCTGCTGCTGAACGTAAAACGGCAGCAGCGGCACAACCATGCCGTAACCCAACATATCCACCAGCACGGTGATAAAAATAAAGACCATTGGAGAGCGGCGCATGGGTTTATCCTACCATAATTGCCGCGGCAGGCGCAGCTTTTGTAAAGGCTGCTGCTTGCCTCGCGCGCAACGCGCCCCGCATTCAATGTTATAATGGCGCCATTCTATCCATTCCGGCACACCAAGAACCCACATGAAATCTCGCACGACTATTCTAACCGCCGCCAGCCTGCTGCTGTTGTTTCCCCTGGCCGGGCTGGCCTATCTGGGCACGTTCACCCGTCTGCATGCCGATGATTTCTGCATCGCCGGCAGCCTGGAGCAATTGGGGTTCTGGCCTTCGGTGGTGCAGTTGTACAACAACTGGGCCGGGCGCTTCATGTACTTCATCAGCGCCCACCTGGTGGCTCCCAGCGGGCCGCAAGGGGCCGCCATTTTCCCCGCGCTGGTAATTATCGCCTGGCTGCTGGCGCTCACCTGGCTGCTGCTGCCGCTGCTGCGCCGGGCCGCCTGGCCGCGCCCGCTGCTTTCGGCCCTGGCTGCCGCCGGGCTGGTGCTGCTGGTGCTGCTCAGCACCATTCCAAACATCTTCCAATCGATCTTTTGGCGTGACGGGCAGGTGAATTACTGCTTCCCGCTGGTCGGCCTGACCCTGTTGGGCGGCCTGCTGCTGCGCGCCTGGCTGGCGCCCACCTGGCCCACCGCCGTGTACGGCGTGCTGGCGTTTGGGGCGGCCTTCGTGTGGGGTGGCTTCGCCGAGGCATTTGGTGCCACCCAGGCCGGGCTGCTGCTGGTGGCACTGGCGTACGCCGCCTGGATGGCAGGCCCGGAAACCCGCCGCCGCCTGCTGCCCGTGCTGGGCGCCGGACTGGCGGGCTCGCTGATCGCAATGGTATTGGTGGTCATCGCGCCCGGTAACCTGGTGCGGCGCAGCGCGTTGGGCGAAGGCGCCGGGCTGCTGCGGGTGATCACCTTCTCGCTGCGCAATGCCGCGGTTGTGCTGGGTAAACTGCTGCTGTGGAACCCAGGCTGGGCTCTGTTCGCCAGCCTGACCCCGTTTTTATGCGCCTGGTGGCAGGAACCCGGCCTGCCTGGTCCGGCTACTCGCCTCACCTGGCGCCTGCTGTGGGCGCAGTCCTGGTTCCGTGGGCTGCTGCTGGTGCCCGCCGGCGCTTTTTTGGTGGCCACGGCGGCCTGCGCGCCGGTGGTGCTGGTCATGAATGCGTATCCCGAAGAGCGCACCATCCTGTTGCCGCAAACTGCGCTGGTACTGGGGGTGGTGGTGGGCGCCGGGCTGTTGGGAACGGGGCTGCGCCGCCTGGGCTGGCTGCCCGCTTCTGCGATGCTCTTCGAACGCATCTTGCCAGGCGCCATTCTGGCGACCTGCCTGCTGGCGGCCGGTTTTTCGCTGTGGAACAGCGCGGCCCAGGTGCCCGAACTGCAAAGTTACGTGCAAAAATGGGATGCGCGCGACCGTGCGCTGCGCGCAACACATGCCGCGGGGCAAACCAACCCGACCGTGTTCGGCCTCAACAACCGCTCCGGCATCGGCGATCTGCGTGCCGAACCGGATTACTGGATCAATGCCTGCATGGCCCAATATTACGGCTTTTCAGGCCTGACCGGCAAGTAACCGGTTCCGGTAGTCCCCAAACATAATTCCGCTACAATAGAGGCATGGAACCTCTCCCCACCGGTTTTTACCCCTTCTGGTTTTGGAACGACCGCATCACCCCGGACGAAATCCACTGGCAGGTTGCCCAGATGGCCGCCCAGGGTATTCGTGGTTTCTTTATCCATTCGCGCCAGGGCCTCAAAGATCCCGCGTACCTGTCCGAAGCCTTTCTGGACTGCGTCAGCAGCGCCGTGGCCGCCGCCCGCCAGCACGGGCTGGTGGTGCACCTCTATGATGAATACCCCTATCCCAGCGGCGCCGCCGGCGGGATGGTGATGCTGGGCGAGCCGGAATACCTGGCCACGGAATTGATCCAGAGCAGCCACACCGCCGCGGGCGGCCCGCTGCGCCTGGAACTACCCCCGGGCAAGGTGCTCTCGCTGCTGGCCTTTGCGCTCTCGCCGGGGCAGGTGGATTGGGAGAACCCGCTGGATTTAACCGACGCGGTGGGCGTGGTACTGGATGAGGATGATTACCAGGTCACCGGCCTGACCCGCTACAACCAGAAGCGCTATTTTGCCAACCGCCCGCACCCGGTGCTGCAGGCCAACCTGCCGCCCGGCCAGTGGTGCATCATCGCCAGCCAGCAGCGCGTGGTGGAAGGGCACAAATACTGGAAAAACTTCAGCGACGTGCTTAACCCGGCCGCCGTGCAGCGCTTTTTAGAACTGACCCACGAGCGCTACCGCCGCCGCCTGGGTGACCAGTTTGGCCAGACCATCCGCTGGATCTTCACCGACGAGGTGGTACCCGGCTGGTCGGCACGCCTGCCGCAGGCCTACCGCGCGCAATACGGCCGCGACCTGCTGCCGCTGCTGCCCGCCCTGCACGACCCTGCCCACCCGCAGCACCTGCAATTGCGCCTGGAACTGCACCGACTCAAGCTTCATTTATTTGAAGAGGCTTTTGAATTGCCGGTTTCGCGCTGGTGCCGCGCCAATGGGCTGGCCTACGCTGCCGAAAAACCCTCGCTGCGCTTTTCCCAACTGCGCCACCAGGATATTCCCGGCTGCGAGCCGGGGCACGTCAAGGCCGGCGGAGTGCTGGACCTGCTGCAGCCCAGCCTGCGCGGCAACGCCCGCGCCACCGTCTCGGCTGCTTACTTTTACGGCAAGGACGGCGCACTGGATGAGTGCTATCACAGTCTGGGCTGGAGCGCGACTCTAGAGGATATCCGCTGGATGGCCGACGCGCAACTGCTGCTGGGCATCCGTTACCTGGTGCCGCACGGCTTCTTCTATTCCACCCATAATTTACGCAAACACGATGCCCCGCCCTCACTGTTTTTCCAGGCGCCCTACTGGCCGCTCTTCGGCCAACTGTCGCAGCGGGTGGAACAAATCGGCCGCACCTTTGCGGGCACGCATATCGCCGCGCGCCTGGCAGTGGTCGACCCCACCGCCGGGCTGCCCAATGCCGCCGACCGGGCGGCCTATGAACGCCTGCTGCACGCCCTGATGGGCGCGCACATCGATTTTCATATCGTGGATACCGATGTGCTGGCCGCCGGAAAACTTTCGGCGGGCCAGGTGCAGTTGCGCGACCTGGCGGTGTGCACCGTGCTGTTACCGCCCATGGCCGCCGTTGAAACCGAACTGGCCGCCTGGCTGATGCAGTTCCAACAGGCCGGCGGGCATGTGGTGGTCTGCCACGATGATTTTGACCCCGCCGCCCTGCTGGCCGAACTGAAGCGCACGGTTCCACCCAGCCTGAGCCTGCGCAGCGCCGGGCAGGAAAACCCGGCCCTGTGGTCAGTCTGGCGGCGCGCAGCAGGGCGCAGCCTGTGGTTTGTGCTCAACATCACTGCCCAGGCGCAAACCGTAGACCTGGACGCCGCCCAGGCGCTGCGTGAAATTCCCCTGGCACCCTCTCACCAAACCTGCCTGCAGACCCAATCCGGGGTCAGCCGACGCACCTTCCAACCCTTTGAAGCCTGCCTGCTGGAAGCCGCCGCGCCGCTCGAGCCTGAACCCTGGCCGCAGCCCACCCCACTCATCCTTGCACTGAGCGGGAAACTCGCGCTGCGCCCACTTTCGGCCAATCTGGCGCGCCTGGCCGAATGGAAGATGGAACTGCTGGCCGAAGACGGCAGCAGCCTGCAAAGCGCAGTGGTACCGGCTGTGCCAGTGGCCAACCAGTTAGAAATCGGCCAATTTCGCTTCAGCCCGGGGGTTGAGCGCGTTTTTGGCACCCCACCGGAACTGGCCTACCCGCGCATGCACCTGCGCTACACCTGTCATTTCGATAACCACTATCCCGGCCCGGTTGAATTGGTGATGGAACCCGGCTCGATCGGCGGCGAGTGGTCACTGCGCGTCAACGACTCGGCGCCGCTTGGCCTGGAGGATTTTTCTGCCACCAGCGCCCACGTGCGCGCCAGCCTGGGGCTGCCGTTGGCGGCCTGGCTGCGCCCCGGTCCAAACACCCTAACCTGTGAGGTGATCTGCGCGCGGCCTGACGGCGGCCTGCTCAACCCATTATACCTGGCGGGAGACTTCGGCGTGGCGCTGCACCCGCTGCGACTGATGCAGCGCCCGGCCGCCGGCCTCTTTGAAGCGTACCTGGAAAATGGCCTGCCCTATTACGCCGGTATTTTGGAATACCGCGGCAGTTTTGAACTGGCCGCACCGCCCCAAACCGGGTCCGTGCTGCTGCGTCTGGCGCCCCCCGGCGCCTTCCACGAGGCCTGCGTGCTTTCTATCAACGACGGCGCGCCACAGCCCCTGCCCTGGGGGCCCTACCAGCTCGAGCTGGCTGCCAGCGCGCTGCGCGCCGGCAGTAACCGCTTCTGCCTGCAGGTCTACACCACGCTCATCCGCGCCTTCGAAGGCCAGGAGTTCGACCACCGCCTGCACCAATACCAATCCATTGAGTAACCAGATATCGGGGCTTGAATGGGCCCATATCTTGTGCTAAAATAGATGGTACCGGTACCATGATACCGGTACCATCTGGAAAAACCTGCCATGACCACCATTCGCGACGTTGCCCGGCTGGCTCGGGTTGCCCCCATCACCGTCTCCCGCGTGTTGAACAACGCCGGGCCGGTTAACATGGAAACCCGCGCCCGGGTGGAAACCGCCATCGCCGAGCTGCACTATGTGCCCAATGTGCTGGCGCGCAGCCTGCGCTTCAAACATACCCAGACCCTGGCGTTGGTGCTAACCGACATCACCAACCCGTTCTGGACGCGTGTGGCGCGCGGGGTGGAAGATACTGCCCGCCGCTTCGGCTACAGCGTTATTCTGTGCAACACCGACGAGAACGAAGCCATCCAGCTCGAGACGGTCAATCTGCTGCTGCAAAAACAGGCCGATGGCATTTTGCTGGTACCACGGCGCAACGGCGCGGCGCTGGTGGAGCGCATTCGCCGCCAACAGGTGCCGGTGGTGGTACTCGACCGGCATATTCCCGGCTTGCCGGTGGATATCGTGCGCGGCGATTCGGAGGGCGGGGCCTACGCCCTGACCCGACTGCTGCTGGAACTGGGCCACACCCGCATTACCCTGCTGAGCGGCCCCGAAGATGTGCCCACCGCCGCCGACCGCGCCGCCGGGTTCCGCCGCGCCCTGGTCGAAGCCGGCTGCAACACCGCCTGCCCCGTGTTGTTTGGCGAATATTCCTATACTTCTGGCAAAGCCCTGGCGCTGCAAGCGCTGGCCGCGCAGCCGGCCCCCAGCGCGCTGTTTGCCGGCAACAACCTCATCGCCACCGGCGCGCTGCATGCCGTGCGCGAAAGCGGCCGCGATGTGCCCCGCGACCTTTCGCTGGTGTGTTTTGACGATTTCCCACCCGAACTGCTGGTCGAGCCGTTCTTCACCACCGCCGCGCAGCCCGCCTACGAACTCGGCTGCCAGGCTACCCACCTGCTGCTTGAGCGCCTCTCCGCCAGTTCCACCGGCGGCCCGCGTGAGATTGTGCTGCCCGTGGAGATTATCACCCGCCGCTCCAGCGGACCTTACACCGGCTGAAAAATATCCCATCTGCCTGGCTGTACCCGGCGGAGCCCATAAAAACCATGTTTCGGAGGATCCCAATGACTGCACCTGTAGGTACCAACCGCTGGATCGGCACCCTGCCGAAGATCGGTATTCGCCCGGCCATTGACGGCCGCCGCAATGGCGTGCGTGAATCGCTCGAAGACACAACCATGAACCTGGCCAGGGCCACCGCCGCTTTCCTCTCGGCCAACCTGCGCTACCCCACCGGCGCGCCGGTGGAATGCGTCATCGCCGACAGTTGCATCGGCGGTGTGGCTGAAGCCGCGGCCTGCACCGAGAAATTTGCCCGCGCCGGCGTGGGCGTTTCCATCACCGTCACCCCCTGCTGGTGCTATGGCTCCGAGACCATGGATATGGATGCGCGCCTGCCCAAGGCCATTTGGGGTTTCAATGGCACCGAACGCCCCGGCGCGGTGTACCTGGCGGCTGTGCTGGCTGGACACAACCAGAAGGGGCTGCCCGCCTTCAGCATTTACGGGCATGATGTGCAGGATATCGGCGATGCTGAGATTCCCGCGGACGTGCAGGAAAAACTGCTGCGCTTTGCCAAAGCCGGTTTGGCCGCCGCCATGCTGCGCGGCAAGAGCTACCTCTCGATTGGCGGCGTTTCCATGGGCATCGCCGGCTCGATTGTCGACCAGAATTTCTTTGAGAGCTACCTGGGCATGCGGGTTGAGGCCATCGAATCGGTCGAGTTCCTGCGCCGCATCGACGAAGGCATTTTTGACCCACTGGAATATGCCAAGGCCTTCACCTGGACACAGGCCAATTGCAAGGAAGGCCGCGAATACAACCCGCTGGAAAAACAGCGCAGCCGCGCCCAAAAAGACAGCGACTGGCAGAAAGTGGTAAAAATGGCTCTGATTGCCCGCGACCTGATGGCAGGTAACCCGCGCCTGGCCGAACTGGGTTTTGGCGAAGAGGCCATGGGCCACAATGCCATTCTGGCGGGCTTCCAGGGCCAGCGCCAGTGGACCGATTACCAGCCCAACGGCGACTTTTTGGAAGCCATACTTAATACGTCATTTGACTGGAACGGCCTGCGCCAGCCCTACCTAGTGGCCACTGAAAACGACAGTCTCAACGGCACCGCCATGCTCTTCGGCCACCTGCTCACAAATACTGCCTCCATCTTCGCCGATGTGCGCACATACTGGAGCCCCGCAGCCGTTAAACGCATCAGCGGCTACGATCTCAACGGCCCAGCCGCCGGCGGACTGATCCACCTGATCAATTCCGGCGCTGCCACGCTGGATGCCACGGGGCAGCAAGAAATTAATGACAAGCCCGCCATGAAGCCCTGGTGGCAAATCAGCGAAATTGAAGCGCAAAAGTGCCTGGGCGCCACCACCTGGTACCCGGCCGATACCGGTTATTTCCGCGGCGGCGGTTACTCATCCGGGTTTCTCACCCGCGGCGGCATGCCCCTCACCATGATCCGCATCAATCTAATCAAGGGGTTGGGACCGGTGATGCAGTTGGCAGAAGGCTGGACAGTGGACCTGCCTGCCGATGTGCACGGATTGATCAACGAGCGCACCAGTCCCACCTGGCCTACCCACTACTTCGTCCCCAACCTGACCGGGCAAGGCGCGTTCCGCGATGTGTATTCGGTAATGGCCAATTGGGGCGCCAATCACGGCGCCCTGACCTACGGTCATATCGGCGCCGATCTGCTCTCGCTGGCGTCCATCCTGCGCATTCCGGTCAGCATGCACAACGTGCCGGCCGAGCGTATCTTCCGGCCCTCGGCCTGGAGCGCATTCGGCACGGCGGACCCCGAAGCCGCCGATTACCGCGCCTGTGCCAACTTTGGCCCGCTGTACTAAATAAACGAACAGGCTGGCTGTGGC
>Ga0105047_10000434_pt1 | contig 71050 bp, 63 predicted proteins | sample MAT04_FD_78384 | JGI IMG/M metagenome (GOLD analysis project Ga0105047, IMG submission 78384) | Freshwater microbial communities from Lake Fryxell liftoff mats and glacier meltwater in Antarctica - MAT-04 (megahit assembly) | ecosystem: Environmental > Aquatic > Freshwater > Ice > Liftoff... | reverse complement strand
TACATCTACGCCCAGATCCAGGATCACCGAGCGAACCCTCGCGACGACCTGACCACCTACCTGCTGAACGTCGAGATCGAGGGCCAGCCAGTCGACGATGAGATCGCCGGCGGCATGATCATCCTGCTGCTCGTCGCTGGTATCGACACCACCTGGTCGGCCATCGGCTCCTCGCTGTGGCACCTCGCCCAGCATCCTGAGGACCACCAGCGTCTGCTCGACGACCCCGAGGTGATGACGTTCGCGCTCGAAGAGTTCCTTCGTGCGTACGCGCCAGTCACCATGGCTCGCCTGGTCGCCAAGGACAACGACTTCCACGGCTGCCCGATGAAGCAGGACGACTGGGTACTGCTGCCGTTCCCGGCGGCCAACCGCGATCCGCACCAGTTCGAGGACCCCGATACCTTCATCGTCGACCGCCAGGAGAACCGCCACGCGGCATTCGGGCTCGGCATCCACCGTTGCCTGGGTTCCAACCTGGCTCGCCTCGAGCTCAAGGTCGCCATCGAGGAGTTCATCAAGCGCTTCCCGCGCTTCGAGCTCGCCGGCGACACCAGATGGAGCGTCGGCCAGATCCGCGGGCCGCGTGAACTGCCGGTGCGCATCCTCGAAGTCGCCGGCTGAACGACACCAAGGTTCTCGCCCGCGCGCCAGCTATTCGCGCAGGAACGCCGGCAGCTCGACCGTCACCGAGAGTCCACCACCAGGCGAGTCACCGAGCGCGAGCGAGCCGCCAGAGGCCCGGGCGAGTGACGTGGCGATGGCCAAGCCGAGGCCGGTCCCGGGGCGGGAAGTGTCGCCACGCCAGAACCGTCGGGCGGCGCGTTCCTTGTCCTGATCGCTGAGCCCGGGCCCGTGATCGATGACGACGAGTCGATGCGTCACCGGGCCACCATCCACGGTGACTACGACCCTGCTCCCGGGCGGCGCCACCGCGATCGCATTGTCGAGCAGGTTGTCGAGGATCTGCTCGATCGCGCCAGGAACCGCCGCCGCGACGACCGGCGAGGCGTCGGACCTCAGCGAGAGCTCGACCCCTGCACCCTCGGCCACCGCGCTCCACGTGTCGACGCGTTCGGCGGCGAGTTGCGCCAGGTCGTGCGCACCGGCCGCTGTGGGCCGGTCCGCGCGCGCCAACTGCAGCAGGTCGGTGACCAGCGCAGACAGCCGGCTGACCTCCTCGATAGCCACGTCGACCTGGGTCGCGTCTGCATCGGCGAGGCCGGCCTGCAGGTTCTCCAGGCGGAGCCGCAGCCCGGTCAAGGGCGTGCGCAGTTGGTGCGACGCGTCGGCCACGAACGCACGCTGCTCGTCGATCAGCGCGGCGAGCCGTCCGGCCATCGTCGACATGGTGCTCGAGAGCTCGCGCAGCTCGGGTGGTCCGTCGGCGTGGTCATCCACGACAGTGAGATCACCTCTGCCGAAGCGGCGTGCGGTGTCGTTGAGGCGGCGAAGCGGGAGTGTGACCGACCGGGCAACCAGCCAGCCGACCAGGCTCATCGCGCTCATCACCACCAGGCCGATTGCCGCCAGCCCCCACCAGAAGCGATGAACGTTGGCGTCGACTTCGGCCGTGTCGAGGGTCAGTCGAAGCGCTCCGTGCACCACGCCGCTGGAAGCGACGGGTATCGCGACGTACAGCAACTCGGTGCCGAGCGTCTCGGAGACACGCGTCCCCACCGACCGTGCACCGGTGAGGGCGGTCGCGATCTCGGGCCGGGTGGAGAAGTCACGCTGCAACGGCTGCTCGGTGTCGATCAAGGAGATCCCGCGGGAGTCCACCACCACGACCCGCGCGCCGGTGCGCTGCTCATAGCGCAGGGCTGGATTCGGGTCGAGCGTTCGCCCGGCTTCGAGATCGTCCTCGTAGATCGATGCCACCACTGTGGCATCTCGCTCCACCGCCGAGGTCAAGCGCTCGAGTTCGCGTTGCGCGTAGAAGACGGCGAGCGGCAGCTCCAGCAGCAGCAGCACAACCAGCGTGACGGCGAGGTAGCTGATGATGAGGCGGCGGGTCATGCGTCGCCCACCGCCGGAAGCTCGACGAGCCGGTACCCGACCGACCGAACGGTTTCGATCAGTTCTGGCCGCAGCTTCTTGCGCAGCGACGCGATGTGCACGTCAAGAGTCTTCGTCGAGCCCCACCAGTGCTCGTCCCACACGTCATGGATCAACTGATCGCGGCCGCGCACTCCCCCGGCGTCGGACGCGAGGAACACCAGCAGGTCGAACTCTTTCGGGGTGAGTTCCACCGCGCGGCCGTCGAACACGACCATTCGAGTTCGCCGGTCGATGCGGAGCGGGCCGACCGCGAGCTCTGTCGGTGCCGGTGCGGGCTCAGGACCGGACATCCGGCGGGCGACCGCCCGGATGCGTGCAACCAGCTCGCGGAACCCGAACGGCTTGACGACGTAGTCGTCGGCACCGAGCTCGAGCAACACGACACGGTCGATCTCCTCACCGCGGGCAGAGACGACGATGATCGGCACGCTGCTTCGTGCTCGGAGTCGCTGGCAGACGACATTTCCCCCGAGATCCGGCAAACCGAGATCCAGCAGCACCAAGTCGGCGGGCGCGGCTGCGAGCGCGGCAGCACCGGTGCAGGCGACTTCGACCTCGAAGCCCTCGCGCAGGAGCCCCTCGTGAAGCGGCGCCGAGATGGACGGGTCGTCTTCGACGACGAGGATTCTCATCGTTTGAGCATGCATGCCCGGTCGCTCCCCCGGAAGGGGCGCGAGTCACCTTTACCGAAACTTTGCCCGGGCCTGGCCGGGCCCTCGCCGACCCTTCTCTACCTTGATGGCATGACCTCAACAAAGAACTCCGGATGGTTCACGGGGCGTACCCGCTTGATCACCATCGTCTCCATCGTCGCCGTCAGCCTCGCAGGAGCCACCGCTGTCAGTGCCAACATCGGCATCCTCAACGCCGCCTCCAGCAGCAAGGCCGGCACCGTATCGGCCGCCGGCGACCTGACCACGCCTCTCGCCTCGTCGGGCGGCACCGCAGGCGTGCAAGAGTTCGCCGTCGATGTCGCCGGCGCGGTCGCTGTCGCTGCTACCGACGGCACCCTCCGGCTTGACAACGTGTCGCCGACCGCAGGCTGGACCTGGAGCCTGGCCCAGAACAGCCAGACCGAGTTGACCGTCACGATGACCAACGGCGCACGGAAACTGGAGTTCGTGGCCACCTTGACCGCCGACGGCAACATCGCTGCCATCGTGAACGAGCCGACCGTCGCCCCGGCACCGCCGGCTGCGAACAACGGCGGCGAGCATGAAGGCGGCGAGCACGAGGGCGGCGGGGACGATGACTGACCTCGCCGAAGCCACCAACCGCACCCAATGCCTCCACACGAACACTGACCCCTTCAAACCCGCTTTCAAGGAGCCAACCATGGACACCCAGATGAACCCGCCGAGCGACGAGCACGCCGCTGCCGCCGCCCAGCGAGCGAAGGTCGAGGAGCTGCAGCGCCGCCGGGCCGTCGGCAGTACGACCAACGCAACTGCCACGGCGCAGACCGCTGCCGAACCGACCCGCGGCGTGTCAGCTCGTCGCAGCGCTGCTCAGGGTTCGAAGATTGCGGCCGCCGGCTTCGGGCTTGCCACCATGTTCGGCCTGGTGGCCGCCATGGGCTACGCCAGTGCGGCCTCCGCCTCGGTGCCGCCGCCGAGCTCTGTTGCCCCCGCGCAGGTGGTGGTCGTGATCCATCCCGCCGACGGAACCGCCGCAACCGGCGCAACCGCTGTAGTGCCGGGTACGTCCGGCGCCGTTGCGGCGACGCCGTCACAGCCCATTGCGCTCACCGCCCAACCAACGGTGCGCCAGGCCCCCGCCTCCCCAGCACCGGTAGCGAAGACCAATGGAAGTCGTTGAGCGTCGCGGGCGGGTGATGGCCAGCAGCCTCCATCTGCTCGCCGTCGGTCAGAGCGCCGAGGTGCTCGAGCGTGGCCTCGACAGCGCCGTCGAGCACCTCGAGCACCTCGAGCAGTGCTGGAGCCGCTTCGTCCCCACGAGCGACATCTGCCAGATCAACCGGGTCGGCATGGCCGGTGGCGGAAGCCTCACCGTCGATACCTCGACCATCGCGTTGCTTGATGCGATGGTCGAGGGCTACCAGCGCACGGCCGGTCGCTTCGACCCGAGCGTGCTGCCGGCGGTCATCGCCGAGGGCTATACGACCAGCTGGGTGGATCCGACCGTCGTCGTCGAAGTACCTGACCAGGCAGCCGTCTGGTCGAGCGCCTCGCTCCACGACATCGTGCTCGTCCCGTCGACGAACACCGTCACGATCCCCGCCGGCCTCAGCCTCGATCCTGGCGGCATCGGTAAAGGCTTCGCAGCCGACCTGGTCATTGCGCGGTTGCTCGCTGCAGGTGCCATCGGCGCGTTGGTGGAGATCGGCGGCGACCTTGCGATGAGCGGCACCGCCGTCGACCCGGCGGGTTGGCTGGTGAACATCGAACGGTCCGACCCTGCCGATGGCCTGCTCTGCTCACTGGCGATCAGCGGTGGCGGCGTGGCCACGTCAAGCACGCGTTCCCGCCGCTGGATGGTCGCGGGCGTCGAGCGCCATCACCAGATCGACCCGACCACTGAACGATCCTCCACCTCCGACCTGGCGGCGGTCACCGTGATCGCACCGACGGGATGGTTGGCTGAGGTGCACAGCACCGCCGCAGTGGCCGCTGGCAGTTCCGGCGTTATCGCATACCTGGAGGGTCACGGTCTCAGCGGGATTGCGTTCGTTCGGGACGACTCGTCGGTGCTGTTGACCGCCGACCTGGCCGACATCGAGCTGCGACCCATGGCCGGTGTGCGATGAGCCCACAGTTCTGGTGGTTCCTCACCCGTGCCTCGGGAATCGTTGCCTGGATCATGCTCACCCTCTCGGTGATCTGGGGCATCCTGCTGTCCACCAAGGCGTTCCCTGAGCAACGTCGGCCGCAGTGGCTGCTGTCACTGCACCGCTGGCTCGCGGGGCTCACCATGTCATTCCTCGCGATTCACCTCGTCGCCCTCGTGGCCGACAGCTACGTCAGCTTCGGTCTGGCCGACATCGCCATCCCGTACGCCTCGGACTGGAAGCCCGGCGCCGTTGCGCTCGGTGTGCTCGGTGCGTGGCTGCTGATCGCCGTTCAGCTCACCTCGCTGGCGATGAAGCGGCTGACCCGCAAGTTCTGGCGGGCGGTGCACCTTTCCAGCTACGTCGCGTTCTGGCTGACCAGCCTGCACGCAGCGTTCGCCGGCACCGATGCCACGTCCTGGTTGTACCGAGTCGGGGCAGCAGCATCGATCGTCGCCGTTGCCTGGGCGCTGATGTATCGGGTGGCCAACCGGCGGGCGGTGCGCCGCGCTGCTCGAGCAACGCCCGTGGCGGTCTGAAGGCCCTGACCGCCCCACCATCGGTCGGATCTGGGCGCTGGCGCGGAGGTTCATCGATAGGGGAATGGCATCGGCGATTCGTTTGCCGGAGAGCCTGCGGCGAACGCTCACCATCTACGGCGATGTGAACAGGCTGACGCAGCCGTTGGGCATCGACGACCGCTCCACGATCGCAGTGGTTCTCGTCGACGCCGAAGGCAAGGTTGCATGGTCGGGCAAAGGTGGCTTCGATCCGATCCTGACCGCCGAACTGGCGCAGGCCCTGTAAGCCGCAACGTTGAGGCTCACACTGCTCCCTGCGACGGGCTGGGGAACGTGACCGCGATCGTCGTGCCGACTGTGGTGTCGACCAGTTCGACGCTGCCGTCGTGAGCTTTTACCAGTTGAGCGACGACGGCGAGGCCGATGCCGCTGCCGGCAATGGGGCGAACGGCTTCGCTGCGATAGAAGCGTTCGAAGACATGAGGACGGTCTTCGGCGAGGATCCCTGGGCCGTTGTCGCTCACGGTCAGAGTGGGTGTTCCGTGAGGTCCACAGGGGCGAACGTCGAGTTCAATGGCACTACATGGTGGGGAGAACTTGATTGCGTTCGTCAACAGGTTCGCGACGATCTGGGAGAGCCTCGCGGGGTCGCCATCCACGATTGATGGTTCGAGGTGTCGGTTCAGTTGCTGCTGGTTTGCTGCAGCGAGGGGGCGTAGCGCATCGATAACGCTGGCAGCGATCTCGGCGATGTCGCAAGGTTCGACCCTCAGGCTTGGTCCTGCGAGCGCGGCGTCGGCGTCGGCGAGCGTGCCGAGGTCGTCGACGAGTCGGCGGAGCCGCAGGACGTCATCGTGCATCTGGACGAAGTGCTCGACGGCGGGTTCGGTGATGCCGTCGATGATCTCTTCGCAGCTGCCTTGCAACAGTGTGAGCGGCGTGCGGAGTTCGTGGGCAATGTCGGCGGCGAGGTGGCGGCGGGCGACGTCGTTTGCTTGGAGTCGTTCTGCCATTTGGTCGAAGGTGCGGTTGAGGGTGCCGATCTCGCCGGGTGCGCGGTGTTCTCCGGCTCGGGCGGTGGCGTCACCGTCGCCAAGGCGTTGGGCGGCGTCGGTGACGCGGCGCAATGGTCGAACGATGCGCAACGCAATTGGTGCCGCGACGAGGGCCGCGACAACCGCGGCGATCAGTGCGCCGATCGCTACTGTGCTGCTCAAGGCATCGCGGACGTGCATCTCCGCTTGGGCGAGTTCGCCCGACACGAACGTGACCTGCGCGGTGCCGACCTGTTCACCGCCGACGATGATTGGAGCCGTACGGGTGGGCCCCAGAGCGTTGGCGGCCATCTCGGGCATGTTGCCCATCGGGTTTCGCAGCTGCATGGTGGTCCCGTTGGTGTCGACAACGGTCAGGGCGGCGTCTGCTTGTAGGGCGAGCATCATCGCCGGGTGCGGGTCGGCGGTGTCCCAGCCGCCGCGTTGCTGATAGGCAAGCGCGAGGGTGTCGGCGATGGCGTCGGCGGTGGCCTGCTGGCGTTCGAGGGCGAGTTGGCCGACCGAGTGCTTTGTCCGCCACATGGTGAGACCGGCAAGCACGAACACGGCCACGACGGCCACGCCGACAAACCCGGCGATGAGCCGCCTGGCGAGCGGGCTGCGGGCGAGGTGACGATGGTCAGCGGTCACGATCGAGGCCAAGTCGGTAGCCGACACCAGTGACAGTCTGCACGATGGTCGGTTGGGTCGGGTCGGGTTCGATCTTGCGGCGCAGGTTCTTCACATGGGAGTCGACGGTGCGTTCGTAGCCGTCGAACTCGTAGCCGCGAACCCGGTTGATCAGCTCGTAACGCGAGCACACCCGGCCTGGTTGGGCGGCGAGCGCGAGGAGTACACCCCATTCGGTGGGGGTCAACTCCACTGGCTCGCTGTTGACGCTGACGCGCCGGGTGGCTTCGTCGATGGTCAGGGTGCCGCCGCCGAACGATTCCGCCGATGGGTCTGTGATGGACGACCGTCCGCGGCGCAGGATCGCCGTCACGCGCAACACGAGCTCGCGAGGGCTGAACGGTTTGGTGACGTAGTCATCGGCACCGACTTCGAGGCCGTGGATGCGGTCGAGCTCGTCGACCTTGGCGGTGAGCATCAGGATCGGGACGTCGCTCGACTTACGGATCTCCGCAGCCACTTCCTCGCCGGTGATGTCCGGCAGGCGCAGGTCCAAGACAATGAGATCGACGGCAACGCGCCCAGCGACCTCCAGTGCCTCGGCACCGCTGCCGGCGGTGAGCACCTGGTGGCCTTCGTGCTCGAGGTAGCGGCGCACGAGGTCGCGGATGCGGACTTCGTCGTCGACCACCAAAACCACTGCCATGTCTGTTCGCTCCTTTCGTGTTGACGGTACTCGTGGCGGTCAGGTCCGGTACGAGAAAACGGTCGCCATCCCCGTCTCCAAGTGGTACGTGTTGTGACAGTGCAGCATCCACTGCCCCGGGTTGTCGGCGGCGATGTCGACCTCGACCGTGGTCATCGGCAACACGTTCACCGTGTCCTTGCGCGCAGTTCCATCGCCCACCATCTGGAACGTGTGGCCGTGGAGGTGTACCGGGTGGAACATCATCGTCTCGTTGGTGATCCGCAACCGCAGGCGCTCACCCTCGGCCACTGTGATGGCCGCTGTGTCGGGGAAGCTCTTGCCGTCAAGGCCGTGTACGTACCCCGAGCCGTTCGCCGTGAGGCGGATGGTGGTCGAGCGGTCGGGGTTCTTCGAAGGCAGACGGACGGCATCGGTGGCGACGAGATCGCCGTAGACCAGTTCGCGACCCGACAACTCCGCCGGGCGTGAACCGACCGTGGGGGCTGTGGCGGCGCTGCTGGTCCGAAGTACGGCCTCACCAGCGGGATCGGACTTGCCCTCAGGGACGGCAACGATCGGGAACGAACCCGAACCTGCGGTGACGATCACGTCGTATCGCTCACCCATTCCGAGCACCACGGTGTCGACCTCAACCGGGTTCACCGGGAAGCCATCAGCATGCGTGACCGTCAAGCGGTGTCCACCGATGGCGACGCGGTAGGCGGTGTCGGAGCCAGCGTTGATCAACCGGATCCGTACCCGTTGACCAGGCTTGGCCTCGATCGTCTCACGCTCCGATGGCGCACGACCGTTGATCACGTGCAGCGGATACGCAACATCGCCAGTCAGGCCGCCCACCATCGAACCCATCCCACCCGAGCCCATGTTGCCCATTCCCCCGGAACCCATGTGTCCGGAGTGGCCGCCGCCGCTCTGCAGCTCCGCGAGCACGTCCTCCTGAGTGCGGCCATAGCCGTCCAGCCAATCGTCGAGCATCAGTGTCACGTCGACATCGGCAGTGACCGGATCGTTCGGGTCCTCCACGACCAGCGGCGCGTACAGACCCCGGTCCAGCTCAAGGCCCATGTGCGGATGGAACCAGTAGGTCCCGGCGTCAGGGACCGTGAACCGGTACGTGAACTTCCCCGATGGCTCGATCAACATCTGGGTCAGGTCGTGGACGCCATCCATGTCGTTGCGCAACGCGATGCCGTGCCAGTGCAGCGTGTTCCCCGACGGCAGATCGTTCACGAACAACGCCTCGATCAGATCGCCGACCTTCGCTCTGATCCCGCCCGTGCCGGGCCGATCACCGAACGCCCACGTCGACACCTCGCGACCGCCGATGTTCACCGTGACGGGCGTTGCGATGATCGTCGACACGACCGTCGCCGCACCAGGCTTGCGGCGAAGCGCGTCACGACGTTCGACCGACGGGTCGGCCGCATCCACCAGCCGACCGCCAGGTCCTGAACTCGTCGTGCCGGATCCGCACGCAACGAGTACGAGCGCGCTGCCTCCGGCGATCAACATCTCCCGTCGCGACAACATCCGCATCTCGGTTCCTTTCTCGGGCCGCGCCGGCGGTTGCCGCTATCGACCGGCGCCACGATGCCGGGCCGGTGTGGAGATCCTGTGGAGGCCACGTGGAGGCCGTCCGCTGTTCGGTGGTTCGGCGAGGCGGTCAGTATCGCCAGGCCTACCGTCGAGATCAGGACAACCTACGGAGGTGCACCATGCATAACGGCAACTGGAACGACGGAATGGGCAGCGGCAACTGGTGGTGGGTCCCGATGATGATCATGATGGTCGTCTTCTGGGGCGGCCTCATCTGGATTGGCGTGACGCTGCTCAAGCGCAACCACAACCCGCAGCTCCATGCGCCCGCACCACCAATGGCGGCCGGGCCGGCGGTGACACCGTCGAGGCCAACCGCTCAGGAGATCCTGTCCGAGCGCCTCGCCCGTGGCGAGATCGAAACTGACGACTATCTCAAGCGCGTCGAGGCGTTGCGTACCCCGCAGTGAGATTGACGATCGTGCAGGTCAGCAACGCTCGACAAGCAGCAAGTGGCCTGTCACTGCATCGGCAACCTCCCCGTTCGTGTCAGCGGAGCACACCGCTGATGGTCTTGGCTCCGCTGTCCACCACTGAGTCGGCCGGCACCTCGAACCAGTCCTCAGCAATCGTCGCGAGATAGCGATCGAACGCGATCGCCGCAGGCAGACCGTCCTCGGGCTCCAGCCCACGAAATGACGGCGGCTCTCCGTGCAGCCCGGCCACGACCGGTCCGAACAGCAGCATGTTCGACGCCTCACCGTGGTCGAGCCCACCCGAGCCGTTCTCGCCAACGGTTCGACCGAACTCGCTCATCGTTGCGACGAGCACGCGATCACCGATTCCCCGAGCATCGAGATCGTCGAAGAAGGCTCCCAAGTTGTCATCGAGCGCGGCCATCAACTCCGGATAGCGCCACCCATGATTTTCGTGGGTGTCGAAGCCGTCATCCATCGTGACGTGCACGATGCGCAACCCGATGCCCCCGCTGTCGAACAGGCGCGCCGCCATCCGCAGGCCCATCCCCAGTCGGTCGTCGCGGTACCCGAGCAGCGATGCCTCGTCCCACACACCGACTGCATCGGCGAACCGGAGGGTGTCGGACCTGACCAGCTGTCGGCGCATCTCGAACTCGCTGCTGTTGCCGCTGCCAAGAGACCGGTATGCCCGCTGAAAGCGCTGCGCCATCAGGTCGTCGGGAGTTGGAGCCGTCAAATACGCCGTCGCTGACGCGTCGGATAACGTGAGCGTCGCCGCCTGCCGACTCAGCATGATCGGGTGATTGCCGTCACTCACCGAGATCGCTACAGCAGCCGCATCTGGATCACCGATCGCATCGGCCAGACGCCCCAGCACTCCCGTGTCGTAGATGTTGCTGCGGTCTGGGCTGCCCTGCCACCAGCGGTTCGACATCTCGAAGTGCGAACCGTCGGGTTGCATGGAACCGACGCCTTGCAACACTGCGGCCTTGCGGCCGGCAACCCGGGTGAGCTTCGGGTGCCACGCCCAGCGCTCATCGATAGGGAACGGCTCGCCGTCGCCGTCGCCGTCGCCGTCGCCGACGCCAACGGCAAGCGACGGGCGAAGATCGTGGAAGCGGCCGTTTCCGATGGGCGAGACCATTGACAACCCGTCGTTGCCACCACCCAACTCGATCATCACGAGCACACGATCCGCCACGCCAACGTTTGCCACCGGCTGGATTGCCGGCGGCGACCGGCGGGCCGCGTTCGTGTCGCGCGATCGAGCGTGGCTGACCGGCGAACCAGCAGTCTCGTCGTCGAGCAGCCAGGCGCCGGCGCCGACCGTGGCAGCCCCAGCGCCGAGCAGCTTCAGAAGATCCCGTCGGGTGACGCCGCGCCTACCGGCAGACGAGGTCTGAACGGCGGCGGTTTCGCCGGGGTCGGCAGGTGTTGAGCGAGGAGTGCGTTCAAAAGGCATACAGGGCTCCTTTCAGGAGACGTTGAACTCGGGGCTCAGAGTGATGAGTGCCAGCAAGGTGCGGAATTGCTCCTGATCGTCGGGCGGGCCGGCAGTCGCTGCCGCGAGCGCTGCAACAGTTCCCTCGCTCGGGTCGATCGCCGCCCGCCAGAGGTACTCGGCCATGACATCGCCATCGACGGGTGGGTCGACCTCCCACGCCAGATCGGTTGCGACCTGAGCTTTGGTCAGCTCCGCTCCGACACTGATCCACCGATCGTGACCAGGCCATCCTGCAACGTTCGGCGGGTGGAACGGCGCCTGTCCGAGCATTTGGAGCGGCCACGCATCCACCTCATCCAGGCCATACAGACGGCTCAGCGCGATGAACCACTCCAGATGCGAACGCGGTCGGTTCCCGCGCTGCTCGGCGAAGCTGGGATGGCGGATCGTGGCCTCGACGAGCGGGCGAATTTCCAAGCCGCCGTTCGAGAAGACGGCGGCGAGCTGCGCACGAACATCGTCCGCTGGGTCGACGCCATGGAATGCCCAGTACACGCGGCCGGCGATGTACGGCGCGCACGCCGGGTGATCGCACACTGCGTTGACCACGTCCTCTGCACTCTTGACGAGGCGGCCGAACAGCGGCAGCGACCGTTGCGGCCCCGACGATCTATCGAAGTCGACGGTGATGACGTCCTCATCGTCGACCCACCAGCCAGCCAGCGCCCTCGCCGCGTTGTGCACGTCGGTCTCGGTGTAACCCTGATTGCGTCCGAACGCGAACAGCTCCATCAGTTCGCGCGCGTAGTTCTCGTTGGGGTTGTCGGCTGTCGACCCGGCTCCGTTGAGCCAGAGCAACATCGCCGGATCGATGGTGATCGCCTGCATCAGCTCGCGGAAGTTCCCGAGCGCGTGCTGGCGGAGCAGCTGGTTCTGGCGCACCACCATCGCGGGTGACGACGTCTCGATGCTGCTCGTCAGATGACCGTGCCAGAACCACACCATCCGCTCGTGCAACCCCGAAGCCGGATCCCGGAGGATGTCGAACCACCACTGTGTCGGGACCCCCCAATCGTCATCGCCGGTGAGCGGAGCGTCGGGCGGTGCTGATGGCTGCTCGGCGAGAAGCATCTCGACAAGTTGGGCCGGCGACATGGCCGCCACCTCGGCGAGACGCTCACCGGTCGCGCCGATCGTCAGCCGATCGAGAACGTGGCGCTTGGCGAGATCGTCCTCGGTGAACGGGCGAACCGGCTGTGTGCTGAGTTGGGCCATGCACCGAAGAGTGCGCCCTCGACCATGAAGTGACGGTGAACCGGCTCTTCACGTTCGCTTCATGAGTGTTGTGAGACGATTGCTGATCATGCGAGTGCTCGTGGTCGAAGACGATGTGTCATTGGGAGACGTGGTGCAGCGTGGCCTCGCCGAGGCGGGCTACGCAGTCGATCTCGAGCGGACACTGGCCGCGGCGCGCTACACCCTGACCATCAGCATGCCGCACGTCGTCGTGCTCGACCTGGGTCTCCCGGACGGCGACGGTCTTGCACTGTGTCGCGAGCTTCAGGGCGCAACTCCGCGGCCGCGGGTGCTCATCCTGACCGCCCGCGACACCACGGGCGACAAGGTGCTGGGCCTGGACGCCGGCGCAGATGACTACCTCGCCAAGCCGTTCGACTTTCCCGAGCTTGCGGCGCGGGTACGGGCGCTGCTGCGCCGCCCCGAGCACGCCCGCTCCCCAACACTCACGGTCGCCGACATCGAACTGGATCCTGCGTCGCACACCGTGCGCCGGGCCGGGGTCGTGGTGCCGCTCACCGCACGCGAGTTCGCGCTGCTCCACTATCTGATGGACCGCACCGGCGAGGTCGTCACCCGCAGCGACCTGCTCGACACCGTGTGGGACACCAACTACGACGGCCTGTCGAACGTCGTCGACGTGCACGTCGCGAACGTCCGCCGCAAACTGGACCTACCCGAACTGCCAACACCGATCGAGACCGTACGCGGCGTCGGCTACCGCATCGACCACCCTCGGGCAATCGAATGACGTTGCGTCGTCGCCAATGGTTGGCCGCAGGGTTGTTCAGCATCGCGACATTCGCGCTGGTCGCGGTGCCGTTTCGGATGTGGTTCAACGCGCGCGAGTCGGCGATCAACGCAGCCAACGACGCCGTGTTGATCGAACAGATGGAGTCGATCCTCCACGGCGAGATCACAGAGACACGCAACGGGTGGCCCATCGGCTACTTCGTGGACAGCGAGACCGAGTACCGGGAACCGTTCGGCGACTACGACATCGAGCCGCCGCTCAACCAGTGGATGCGGGAATCGAACGGGGAGCCGTCGTTTCGGGAGTACACCGTCGACGACACTCGCCTGAGCGCACTCGTCCGCCCGATCAACGAGACATCCGGATACGTCACCCTTGCCTACACCGACGACCGTGACGATCAGCTTTCAGATCTGCGCGCCGCGGCGTGGCGATGGGGCCCCGCACTCCTCGCGATCTGCGTGCTTGTCGGAATCGGGCTGAGCCGCCTGATGATCTTGCCCTTGCGACGAATGCTCGGCGACCAGCAAACCTTCCTCGCCGATGCCGCGCACGAGATGCGCACACCGCTTGCCGTGATTCTGGCCAGCAGCAGCCAGGCGCTCGCACGGCAACGCTCCAACGAGGAGTACGTCCGGTCGCTCTCGGAGATCCGCTCCGCTGCGGAACGAGCGTCGACCGGCGTCAACGAGATGCTCGACCTGGTGCGCTACGAGAACGGGCAGATGATGCCGCGCCTCGGGCCCCTGCGCGTGGACCTCCTGACCGAAGAGGTCGCAGCGTCCGTGCGCGTCGACGACGTCGAGATCGTGGCGGTACTGGGGGCGACAGTCATCGTGCAGGCCGACATGGCCCTCCTGCGGCAGGCCATCGAGAACGTCGTTCGTAACGCCAGCCGCAGGGCCGGCCGCGTCGAACTGGTCACGCGCACCGATCGCTCCGACGGTCTCATCGAGATCCGAGACAACGGCCCCGGCTTCGATCCGAGCATCCTGCCGCACGTGTTCGAGCGGTATCAGCGCGGAGACCTCCGGGGCGAAGTCGGTATCGGTTTGGCGATCGTGCGAGCCATTGCAGCGGCGCACGGAGGCTCGGTGTCCGCTGCGAACATCCCGGGCGATGGTGGCGGCCCGGCCGGTGCCGTCGTGACGCTTCGAATTCCTTTGGCCCGCCTCAGCACGTGAGGGCCGGCGGCTCAGGGGCTACTTCATCCTGGGCAGCGCGACCGAAGCGGTGCTGCTCGTCGTGATCATCCGAATCGCCTGGTCATCGCCCAGGAACCAGCAGCTGCCTGTTGCTTGAGCCGCCGGCTCAATGCCACTCGGCGCCGTCCGGGTAGCGCAGCGCGGCCAGCGACGACGGGTGCATCTCGATCGAGTAGCCGGGTGCCTCAGGCACGAGGTACGCCCCGTTGCGCACGACCGCCGGATGCAGGAAGTGCTCGTGCAGGTGGTCGGCGTACTCGGTGGTGCGGTCGGTCAGGCTGCCACTGACACACAGGTAGTCGATGATCGAGATGTGCTGCACGTACTCGCACAAGCCAAGGCCGCCGGCGTGCGGGCACACGGGCACCCCACGCGCAGCGGCCAACAGCAGCACTGCCAGCACCTCGTTGAGGCCACCCAGGCGGCAGGCGTCGACCTGCACGTAATCGATGGCTTCCGCCTGCAGCAGCTGCTTGAACATGATCCGGTTGGCGGCGTGCTCGCCCGTCGCCACGCCGACAGGTGCCACCTCGCGACGAATGCGTGCATGGCCCAACACGTCGTCGGGGTGCGTCGGCTCCTCGATCCAGCGCAACCCGAATGCACGGAGCTCGTTCGTCCAGTCGATCGCCTGCCGGACATCCCACACCTGGTTCGCATCGGCCATCAGCTGGATGTCATCGCCCAGCTCCTCGCGCATCACCTCACAGCGCCGCTGATCACTTGCGATGTCGATACCGACCTTCGTCTTGAAGCTGCGCCATCCCAGGCCAAGCGCGGTCTGGCAACGAGCGCGCACCTCGTCCTCCGGGTAGCCCAGCCAACCGGCGGAGGTGATGTACGCGGGGTACCCGTCGCGCCGCAGTTCGGCGAGGCGTTCTGCCTTGCCCGCTTGCATCCGCTGCAACAGCTCGAGCGCGCGCACCTCGTCGACCTCGTCGCGCAGGTAGCGGAAGTCGATGCAGTCGACGAACTGGGCAGGCTGCATGTCGGCCACCAGCTGCCACACCGGCTTACCCTGCTCCTTCGCCCACAGATCCCATACTGCGTTCACCAGCGCAGCTGTGGCCAGATGGATGACGCCCTTGTCCGGGCCCAGCCAGCGCAGCTGCGAGTGGTTGGTGACGCTGCGCCAGAACGCGCCCATATGGTCGGTGATGTCGCTCAGCCGATGACCCACCACCAGTTCGCTGAGCGCTTCGATCGCCGCGCAGCACAGCTCGTTGCCCTTGCCGATGGTGAACGTCATCCCATGGCCCTCGTGGGCGCCATCGGTGTGCAACACCACGTACGCGGCTGAATAGTCGGGGTCCGGATGGTTGGCATCGCTGCCGTGCAGGAACGCCGACGTCCGCGCCCGAAGGTCGTGGGTGCTGACGGAGAGGATCGTGGTCATGGTGAAGGCGACGTTAGGCGCGAGACTGCAGTCGTTCGTTTGCTGGACTACGGGGAGTTCCATATGAGTGCGCGGGTCGTCGTCATCACCGGAGCAGCGGGAGGTATCGGTGCCGCGATGATGGCGCGCTTCACCGAGCTGGGCGACACCCCGGTTGGCCTCGATCTTGCGGCGGTTCCGGAGGTGCCCGGCGTGATCGGCGGCTTCGACATCACCGATTCGGCACAGTGCGCTGCGGCCGCCCAGCGCATCGTCGCCGAGCACGGCCGCATTGACGTGCTGTGCAACAACGCAGGCATCAGCGCAGTCGGCGACGTCGTGCAATCCACCCCGGAGGACTGGGAGCGCGTGTTTGCGGTGAACGTGTTCGGCGTGGCCAACATGTCGCGAGCCGTTTTGCCCTACATGCGAATGGCCGGCCGCGGAGCGGTCGTGAACACGTGCAGCATCGTGGCCACCGTCGGGCTGGTGCAGCGCGCTGTCTACGGCGCGTCGAAGGGTGCGGTGCAGGCGCTGACGAAAGCAATGGCGGCCGACGAAGTGCACCACGGCATCAGGGTGAACTGCGTCTCGCCCGGCACCGTGGAGAGCCCCTGGGTGCAGCGCCTCGTCGCTACCACCGAGGATCCGGCGGCCACCTATCACGCGCTGCGTAAGCGCCAGCCGATGGGCAACTTGGTCAGCTGCGAAGCCGTCGCCGACGCGGTCGCCTACCTCGCCGCGGAGACCACGTTCACGACCGGCATCGACCTGTTGGTGGACGGAGGCATCAGCGGTATCCGCATCGTGGACAGCCCGCGATGAGCGGCGGGCCGTTGCGCGTCGCGCTCGTCGGCGGGCCGATGTACGACCACCTCTACCGGCTGCTGGCCGACGCGCCCACCGAGGTGGAGATCGTCGTCCACGCCGACCACCCGACACTGAACCGCGAGGTGGCGGCGCGGCTGAGCGCGGGCGAACGACTTGATGTGATCGCGACGCACTCGAAGTACGCACCGTCGCAGGCTGCATGGCTACTACCCCTGGACGAGCTGGTCGTCGTGACCGCCCTCGCGCCGCTCGCTGTCGACCTGTGCCGGTACCAGGGCGTGCTGCGTTGTGTGCCCCGGCTGATCGACGTGCGCATCATGTGGTCGCGTCTCGAGGCCCCGCCAACCACGTGGGCCGAACTCGCCGCGAGTGGCGTCTCGTTCGGGTTCCCCGGTCGCGAATCGGGCCTGTTCGGCACGTTCTTCGAATTGGTCGTCGGCGCCGGCGGCCGCCTGTTCAACGACGACGGGCAGCCGTGCATCGACTCGCCAGCGGCAACCGCCGCCGTGGAACTGCTGTGCCACCTCGCTGCCAACGCCCCCGCCGACCTGCCCAATTGGCACTACGACCAGGTCGATGCTGCGCTGCTCGACGGGCGAGTCGACGCAGCGGGCGTGTGGCCGGGTGGCTGGGGGCCGATCCGCGATTCGGGCGCGCTGCTGCAACCACACCCGTACCCGGCCGGCCCGGCACGCTGGGTCAGCTATGCCGGTTGCCACGCGTGGGGCATTCCCACCACCTGCGCCGACGTTCCCGCGGCCGCAGCGCTCGTGACACTGCTGACCAGCCGCGAGGCGAATGCACTCGACGCGCAGGGCGGCAGCGTGTGCGCGCACGTCGCGGCGTTCGCCGCGCTCGAGCCGACCAACGACGTCGACCAGCGACGGCTGGCAATCACCGCTGCCACGATCGAGCAGGCGATGATCACCTACCCTCCGCACCCGCGCTTCCCCGAGGTGGAAGACGCCGGCTGGCAAGCGATCAACGATGCACTGCACGGTCGCCGCACCGCAGCAGATGCCGTCGCCGACATCCAACGCCGCGTACTCGCCGTGCTCGGCAACACTCGAGGAAACCAATGAGCGACACAGAACCCGGGCAGCGAGCCGTCGCGCCCCGCACGCTCGCCGGCCTGGCGCTGGCCGCGCTGGTCCTGCTGGCCACCGTTGCACTGATCGCGTTGACGGGTGGGCTGGGCGGGCTCGCCACCTGCGTGCTGGCCGCCGCCGCGCTGACGTGGTGGGCGTTGCGGCGGCACCACGACGCCGATGCCACGCTGCGCCCGTGGCAGCGTCGGCACAGGCGGGCGTGGCGCGCCGCCCGCTGGCTCGTCGTGACGGGCGCGCTGTGGAACGCTGTCTCGTTTGCGAGCTACGTAGTCCCCGACAACGGCGACACCAGCAGCCAGCGGATGGCAACGTGGGCGCGCGACCACGGCCTCGGCCCGGTGATCGACCGCCTGGAGACGTGGGTGTACAGCGACCCGCCATCGAAGGAGCCGGCCGACGACCTGTCGCTCGCTCCCATCGTCACACTTGCAACGACCACGACTGCGCCGTCGACCACCGTGCCCGCCGCCGCAACCACGCTGCCAACCTCGGAGACGGTGCCACCCACCGAGCCGTCCACCACACTCCCGCCGACCCCGCAGCCACCAGCGGCCCTGATGCCGCCGATCAATCCGGCGCTGCCAGGTGAAGGGCAGTGGGTACCCGTCGCCCAGGCCGCCGGCCATGACACGATGTGGGCGACCAGCATCCGCCCACTCGGCGACGTCGGTGGTGTCGTCGCCTCGATGGTGGTGATCGACCAGACCGACCTGCGCTCCGGGCTGTTCAACGGCAGCGAGGAACCCGGCGGCAGCTGGGTACGCGGTAACCGGGTGCCCGGCGAACTGCAGCCGGCGCTGATTGCGGCAATCAACGGTGGCTTCCGCCTCGAACACATCAAAGGCGGCTACATGACCGAAGGCAAGGTGGTGAAGCCGCTGCGTAACGGCGATGCCACGGTCGCCATCGCTCGCGACGGCACGCTGTTCATCGGCGCGCTCGGTACCGACATCGTCGACGACGGCAGCTGGGCAAGCCTGCGCCAGAACCTGATCCTCATCGTCGACGGCGGCGTCTCGCAGGTGCAGCGCGGCATCGCCGAAGGCGTGTGGTGGGGTGCGGATTTCGGCCGCGAGGTGTACGTCGCCCGGTCCGCGATCTGTGAGCTGGCTGACGGTCGTGTCGCCTACCTGATGGTGGACGACGTGAACGCCGAGCAACTCGCCCAGACGCTGGTCAACGTCGGTTGCGTGCAGGCGATACAGATGGACATCAACGGCGGCTGGCCGCAGTTCAACGTGTACGTGCACAACCTGGACGGCACCCTGGACCCCCACTTCGTGGACCAGCGGATGAGCGGCAACCGCTACCGCTACCTCACCGGCAGCACCAAGGAGTTCTTCGCGTTCTTCGACGCGACGCTGGTGCCATCGCCCAGCGCGCTGGACGCCTAGCGACCTCGGTTCCATTGGACCCTCGGCAAACCCGCATCCAAATAGGAATAGGAACTGTTATGGTATCTCTATGACAGTCGACTCGAAAGTTCCCGTCACGGTGCTCACCGGTTTTCTCGGTGCGGGCAAGACCACGCTGCTGAACCACATCCTCACGGCTCAGCACGGCAAGCGGATCGCCGTGATCGAGAACGAGTTCGGCGAGGTCGGCGTCGATGATGCGCTGGTGCTGGAGGCCGAAGAAGAGATCTTCGAGATGAACAATGGTTGCATCTGTTGCACAGTGCGTGGCGATCTGATCCGCATCCTCGGCAACCTGATGAAGCGTAAGGATCGCTTCGATCAGATCGTGATCGAGACAACCGGCCTTGCCGATCCTGCGCCCGTCGCACAGACCTTCTTCGTCGATCCGGAGGTGTCGGCGCAGCTGCGTCTCGATGCCATCGTCACCGTCGTCGATGCCAAGCATCTGCTCATCCACCTCGATGAGGTGAAGGCCGACGGAGTCGAGAACGAGGCAGTGGAGCAGCTGGCGTTCGCCGATCGAGTGGTGATCAACAAGATCGACCTGGTCGACGCAGAGGCACTCGCGGAGCTGGAGCGTCGGATCCGCGAGATAAACGCGCTCGCCCCGATCATCCACACCAGCCACGGGAAGGTGGATCTCGACCGAATCCTCGATGTCGGCGCGTTCGACCTCGATCGGGTGTTGATCGACGACCCGAACTTCCTGGATCCCGACGCCGAGCATCAGCACGATGCCACCGTCACCTCCGTGGGCATCCTGGCCGATGGCGATGTGGACGGCGATCGACTCAACGCTTGGCTGGGGCGGCTACTGGCGGAGCAGGGCACCGATATCTTCCGCTCGAAGGGCATCTTGTCGATCGCCGGGATGGCAGAGCGGTATGTGTTCCAGGGTGTACACATGCTCCTCGACGGCCAGGCAGACCGCGCCTGGAAGGAAGGCGAAGCGCGTGTCAACAAGCTCGTCTTCATTGGGCGCAACCTCGACCGCGCCGGGCTCGAGCAGAGCTTCCGGGAGTGCCTGGTCCAATGATCGGCGACACCAAATGGCAGCTGCAACTCGGCGACTACATCACTGCCCTTTCAATTTCGCCAGACGGTGAGCTGGTTGCGGCAGGTTCACTCGCTGGCGACGCGATACTTGTCGCCGCCGATGGTTCGCTGGTCAGCAAGCTGACCGGGCATCCGATGGGAGTCCTGTGCGGTGCGTGGTCGCCCGATAGCACCAGACTCGCGATCGGCGGCCAGGACGGCCTGGTTCGGGTGTACGACCGGAGCGGCGATGAAGTCGGGTTGCTGGCCGGCACCGGCTGGATCGCGCGGGTGGCCTGGTCGCCCGACGGCTCGCTGCTCGCCGTCGCTGAGGGACGTCAGTTGGCGTTGTGTGACAGCGAGGCCCAGTTGGTGTTCCGCTTCCCTGCCGTGTCATCGACGATCACGGCGATCAGTTGGGCGACCAACGGGCGAAGGGTCGGCGTCACCTCCTACGGCGGCATCACGTGGTACGACCCCGACCACCTCCCTCGCGAGGCACCCTCACGCACCCACGCGTTCAAGGGTTCACCGCTTGCGCTCGTGCTCGCGCCGAACGGAAAGTGGGCATGCGCCGGTTTCCAGGACTCGAGCATCCATCTGTGGCGCCTTTGGTCGGGCGACGACCTGTCGATGTCGGGCTACCCGGCCAAGGTCGAACACCTCGCCTTTCGCGACGACAGCCACTGGATGGCATCGGCCTGTCTGGACGAGCTCACCGTGTGGGACTTCTCCGGCCGAGGGCCCAAAGGAACCAAGCCGGCCACCGGCAACGCCCACGAGCGCCACATCAGCAGCCTCGCCTGGGAGCCGGCGGGCACGAGGTTGCTGTCCGGCGGTGCCGACGGCCGACTCGTACTGTGGCCTTCGCCTCGTTCGGTGAACCGGCCGCTCGAACCCGACGCCGCGCAGGAAGGGGAGGTCGCCGTCGCCGCAGTCGTCTGGCACCCCACAGGCGTGTCGCTCCTCGTCGGCCGCGCTGACGGCACAGTGGAGCAACGCCCCATCGCCGCCGCTCCATCCACCAAACGGCGCTGAAGAGGCGACTCGCTGCTGCGCAGTCAGCGGCCACCGCCACCCGCCAAGTCACAGGCAATCTGCATCACCTGGTCATGCCCGTACTCGCCAGCTCCGAGCGTGGCCGAAGCGGGTTGGAGGCTCCGGTCCCGAGGATCGATCACTACCTCACGGGCGTTGGTCCGCACTCGTACCCGACCATCGAGCAGCAGTGTCAACGTGTGCGTTGCGCGACCCTGACAATCGATCAACTGCGTCGTCGTGAGGTAGTCATCGACGTTCATTGCGACCACCCGACACTCGGCACCAACCCACCACATTGCGAACAACTCATCCGACAAGTATACGAATGATTCCTATTCCTGTCTATGCTGTCATCATGGATCCACACAAACCTCGATCACCCCTCACTGCACTCATCCTCACGAGCAGCGTGCTGATCGCATCGTGCAGTAGCGACGAGCCCACCAAAAGCTCCGACGCGACCATCACGGTTGTCGCCGCGTTCTACCCGCTCGAAGAAGCTGCCCGCGGTGTTGGCGGCGATCTGGTGCTGGTGACCGGCCTCACGCCACCCGGGCAGGGACCCCACGACCTTGAACTGCAACCTGCACAGATGGGCATCTTCGAAACCGCCGATGTCGCGATCTTCCTCGGGCGCGGGTTCCAACCCCAGGTCGAAGTGGCAATCGCCAATGCACCCGAGAGCGTCACCCGGCTCGATCTCCTCGACAAGGTGGATCTCCTGGGCGTCGACGACCAACTCGCCGGCACCAGCGGCGAGGTCGACGGCGAGATCCTCGACGGCGACGTCGACCCGCACGTGTGGCTCGACCCGAGCCGGATGATCGCCATGGTCGATGCCATCACGGCCGCGTTCGTCGCTACCGACCCAGACAACGCCGCCGGTTACCGCGCGAACGCGGAGCGATACCTGACCGGCCTACGCGGCCTCGATGGCGAGTACCGCATTGCGCTCGCCGAGTGCCGCTCACGGGTAATCGTCACCAGCCACCGCGCGTTCGGCTACCTCGCCGACACCTATGACCTCCGCCAGATCCCAATAGCCGGCATCTCCCCCGACGTCGAGCCCGACCCTCGCACCCTGGAAGCAATCGCCACCGAAGCCCGCGCTGAGGGTGTCACCACCATCTTCCTGGAGTCGATCGCACCGCCCGCACTCGCCGAAACCGTCGCCCGCGAGATCGGCGCCGAACTGGACCTGCTCGATCCGATCGAAGGCCTCACCCAAGACCAGCTCGATGCCGGCGAAACCTACGCGTCGATCATGCGCGACAACCTTCAACGACTCGTCGCCGGCCTCGGCTGTGCTGCATGAGCGACGAGCACCAAGCGCCACATCACCCGGTCTTGCAGGTCACGGGCGTCGGCGTCACCTATCCACCCGCCACCATCGCGCTCGCTGACGTCACCTTCCAGGTGCACCCCGGGGAACTGGTCGCCGTCGTCGGCCCCAACGGCGCCGGCAAGTCGACCCTGTTCAAGGCGATCAGCGGGCTCGTCGCGCACGACGGCACCGTCGAGCTGTGCGGCAACCACTGCCACCACCAACGCGACCGACTCGGCGCTGCCTACATTCCCCAACGCAACGACCTCGACGCCGACTTCCCGATCACCGTCGGCCAACTCGTACTCGCTGGACGGCGGCGTTTCCTCCGACTCGGCCAACGTCCCGGCCAGCGTCACCACCAAGCCGCTCATGACGCACTCGAACGCGTCGGACTTGCCGACCTGCGCCGTCGCCCACTCTCCACACTCTCCGGTGGCCAGATGCAACGCGCTTTCCTCGCCCGCGCGCTCGCCCAGGAAGCACACCTGATCCTGCTCGACGAAGCGCTCAGCGGCATCGACCAACCCCGCGCCGAAGCCTTGCTCGACCTGTTCGGCGACTTGGCACGGTCAGGCACTTCTTTCCTCGTCGCCACCCACGACCTGTCGCTCGCGCGTCGACGCTTCAGCCGGTGCCTCGCCATCAACCATCGGCTCGTCGCCGACGGCTCACCCGAGCAGTCCCTCGACCCCGCCAACATCGAAGCGACCTTCGGAGCTCCGACGACGTCGAACCGCGCAGCATGATCGACTGGCTCACCGACCCTTACCAAACCCAGTTCATGCGCCACGCGGCAGTCACCGCACTCCTGATCGGAGTCCTCGCACCCACCATCGGGGTGTGGGTAGTCCTGCGCCGCCTCGCGTACCTCGGCGACGCAATGAGCCACGGAACCCTTGCCGGAGTCGCCGGCGCCTACCTCACCGGTATCAGCATCACCATCGGCGCGCTCGCCGCCGGCGTCACCATGGGGCTCCTCGTTGCAGTCTTCGACCGGCAACGACGACTCGGCCACGACAGCGCTATCGGGGTCGCCGAAACCCTCATGTTCGCCACCGGCATCATCCTCATCTCCCGCAACGACCGAATCGGCGTGGACCTCACCCACTTCCTCCTCGGCCAGATCGTCACCACCAGCACCCACGACATCATCGTCAACAGCGCACTGACAGCCATCGCACTGGCCATCGTCGCCTTCACGTTCTCAGATCTCCGCAACGTCACCTTCGATGCCGGCCACGCACGTCAAGTCGGCATCCCGGTCGGCCCCCTACGCGTGGTGCTGATCGTGCTCATCTCCATCACCGTCGTCGTCAGCCTCGGCACCGTTGGCCTGCTGATGAGCGTGGCCATGCTCGTCACTCCAGCCGCTACCGCCCGGCTTGTCACCAACCGGATCGAGACCATGACCGCAGTCGCCGTCGCCGTTGGCGTGGTCTCCTCACTCGTTGGCCTGACCGTCAGCTACCACCTCGCCACACCACCCGGACCCACCATCGCTCTCGTCACCGTCGCCTGCTTCGCCACCGCCACGCTCGCGACACTTCCACGCCGTCGCACTGCGCCATGACACCCACCCCGAAGCTGTGCGACGGCGACTATTCCATCGTCGATGTCAGTGTCCGTGAGGCTCAACGCGTGCCCGCACTCCAACAGTTGCTCGCACGTTGCGCGAAGGTCGACCAACGCCCACCGCTCGGAGATCACGCCCTCAGCGTGCGCACCACCATCGAGCCGGCCGCCCGCGCTTTCGCCGTTGTCGACCCATCGTCACTTGTCGTCGCCTACGCCCAGGCAACCCCCACCTCGGAAACCTCGCCCACCTGGACGATCGACCTCGCCATCGATCCGAACCACCGACACGCCCACGACCCGATCACCGACAGCGCACTCACTGCCGGGCTCGCGTGGGTTCGAGCACGCGGCGGGCGCGGCGTCCAGTGGTGGAAACACGAGCCCACCGACAGCGACCGAACGATCGCCGAACTGCACGGGCTCCGCCCCGAGCGGCAGCTCCTCGAAATGCACACACAACTCAACCCAACCCCGCCAAACCCAGCGATCACGACCCGCTCATTCGTGATGAGCGTCGACGAACCAGCCCTGCTCGAACTCAACAACCTCGCGTTCGCGCACCATCCTGACCAGGGCAACTGGACACACGACTCTCTGATCGGCCGCTTCAACAACCCCTGGTTCGAACCTGCCGGACTGCTCATCCACACCGATGACCACGGCACCATGCTCGGGTTCTGCTGGACCAAAGTCCACCACCGCACAGCAGCGCCGCCGCTCGGCGAGATCTACGTCCTCGCAGTACGACCAACCCACCACGGCCGCGGCCTCGGGCGCGCCCTCACCAAAGCCGGCCTCGCCTCGCTCCACCAGCGAGACATCGAACACGTGATGCTGTTCGTCGACGGTGCCAACACCGCCGCCTGCAACCTGTACCAGCAGCTCGGCTTTATCGTCACTGCCACAACGGCCGCCTTCCATAGCAGCATGGCCGAAGAGATGAAGCCGCACTTCTCCACCACCTGAGCAGACGCGCCCTCGCGAGTCGGCTCGGCGACGAGCAACGTGCGACTATCGATTGGCGAGCTCGGCTGCCAGGTTGGCGCCTCGCTCGAAGGCCTGCTCGTTGAGTTCGACCATGGCTCGTTTGCCGCTGAGTGCGTTGCGGATGGCAGCCAGGAAGGTGTCCCTGGGGAAGAGCTGCGTCACGCCCTGGAGGGCACCGAGGGCCACCACATTCTTCACCTGCGCCGAGCCGAGCTCGCGGGCTGCTTCGGCGAAGGGCACCCCGACGAGGCGGACACCGGTCGCCAGCGTGTCGGGGACCGCACTGATCACCGAGCTGTCGTAGATGATGATGCCGTCGGGGCGCACGGTCGGGCCGAACTTGGCGAGGCTGGGCGAGTTGAACGCCACCAGTACGTGGGGTTGCGGGGCCGCCGGGGAGAGCACCTCCTTGATCGCGATATGGACGTCGGCATACGACGTACCGCCACGCGATTCCGGCCCGTAGCTCGGGATGTAGGTCGAGTCGAAGCCTTCGTTGATGGCGGCCCGGGTGATGAGCATCGCCGTCGTTTGCGCGCCGTCACCGCCGGCGCCCGCCAGCTTGAGGCTGATGTCTTCCGGATCGAGGTGCGACGGGAAGGCGGTCGCGAAACGGTCGGCACGGTCGGTGGTCGTGTCCAGCGCGGCCAGCGTGTGTTCGGGATCGAACGTCGGCCTCGGGATGGGCGGGAAGCGAAGGCCTTCGGTGACGTCTTTCTTCACCCCCAGCGGGAAGACCGGTTCCATGCAATCGCGCACCCAGGCCTCGGCGGCTTCGGGCTCGAGCTTGAGGTGGATCGGGCACTCGGCGAGGACTTCGATCAGCGCGAATCCGGTACCGTCGACCTGGAGTTCGAGGGCCTTCTTGATGGCGCGCTTGGCGTGCGTTCGGCGGCGGTTGTCGTAGAGCGCAACCCGTTCGACGAAGACGGGGCCGTCCAGCCCGGCGATCATCTCCGCGACCTTCAACGGCTGACCGGCGAACAGGGTGCGGCCGGTGGGCGTGGTGGTGGTCGGCTGCCCGAGGAGCGTGGTCGGCGCCATCTGGCCGCCCGTCATCCCGAAGATGGCGTTGTTGACGAAGATCACCGTCAACGGCATGCCCAACTGTGCTGCGCTGATGATCTCGGCCAGTCCGATCGACGCCAGATCGCCGTCACCCTGGTAGCAGATGACGATCGAATCCGGGTTGGCGGTCTTGTGGCCGATGCCTACGGCCGGCGCCCGGCCATGCGGGGCCTGCGTATTGCCGACGTCGAAGTAGTAGTAGGAGAAGACCGAGCAGCCGACGGGCGACACGAGCACCGTGCGGTCCTGCACGCCGAGTTCATCGATGGCCTCGGCCAGGTACTTCTGGACGAGGCCGTGACCACAGCCGGGGCAGTAGGTGGTGGCGTGTGCGTTGACCCCGATGGCGTGATCGTGGCGCTCGAACTGGTGGTAGAAGACGGACGACGGCATCACTGCACCCCTTCCAAGCCGAGAACGAGCTCGACGACTTCCGCCTGGGACGGCAGGACGCCGCCCTGACGTCGTACGTGACTGATCGGTGGGGCGTGCACCTCGGCGTGGCTCAGGGCCAGGCGCAGCTCGTCCTCCAGTTGGCCTTCGCTCGCTTCGACCACGACGAGATGGCGTGCCTGGCCGATGAGGCCGAGGAGGGCGTCGATCGGGAACGGCCACAGCGTGATCGGGCGGAACAGCCCGACCCGCAGCCCTTTGGCGCGCAGTTCCTTGACTGCCCCCTTGGCCATCTGGGCCGGGGTGTTGCACGCCACGAGGATGACGTCGGCGTCGTCGCAGCGGTGTAGGTCGGCCCGCTGTTCCTCAGCCGTCATCTGCCCGTACTTCTCGTCGAGGGCCTGGTTGTGGCGCTCGAGGCCGACCTCGGAGAGCTCGATGGAGCAGATCAGGTTGCCCCGGTGCGAGTGGTCGCCGTAAACGGCCCACTCGGGGATACCCGGCACGACCATGCGATCCGGGAGGCGCACCTTGCCAGTCATCTGACCGAGGTAGCCGTCGCCGAGGATCACGACCGGGTTCCGATACTTGAACGCCAGCTCGAACGACAGGATCGCGCTGTCGAGCATCTCCTGCGGTGTGGCGGGCGCGAGGACGATCGCATGCGTGTTGCCGTGACCGAGGCCGCGGCAGGCAAGCTTGATGTCCGCCTGTGCAGGGCCGATGTTGCCCAATCCGGGCCCACCTCGCATGATGTTCACGAAGACGGCCGGTACCTCGGCGCCGATCATGTAGGAGATTCCCTCAAGCATCAGGCTGAAACCGGGCGAGCTGGTGAAGGTCATGCACCGCTTTCCGGCTCCTCCCGCGCCGTACATCATGTTGACGGTGGCGACCTCGCTGACCGCCTGGAGGAACACCCCGTCGAGCGCCGGCTGCACCTTCGCCATCAGCTCGGCACCTTCGGTGGACGGCGTGATCGGGTAGCCGAAGACGTGCCGGCAGCCAGCCAGGACGGCGCCCACCGCCGCGGCGTAGGTGCCCTTTACGACAAGCGGGGCGCGTTCCGGCAAGGCGACCGTCACGTCGGGGTCTGGCACAGGTGTGGGCGCGTCATAGGGCCGCGGGCCGTTCAGGTGGGCCGGATCGACCAGGACGAACGCCTCTTCCTCGCCCTCGGGCCGCAACCCGAACGGTTCGGGGCAGGCCTCGACGCACAGCTCACAGTGGTTGCATTCCGTCAGGTCGAGCACGACCGGCACCAGGCCCGTCAGCGGGTTGATCTCGGTGCCGAGTGAGATGCACTCCTTGGTGCACGCGGCGATGCAGCGCCCGCAACCCTTGCAGTACTCCGGCAAGAGGAAGGGCGGAGGCCGTTTGTTGATGGTGGTCATCGCATCACCTCCAGAGCAACGGCCATCGGTGACCCCCGATCGCGAACACTCGCAGTTGGTTTCCTAACGCGATCCTCGGCCGGCGCGATGGCCCCGGCCTAGTGCCTTTCGACCCCATCACCTGCAGGAGGGTTCACATGTACTGCTGGATGCGGCTGCGCATCACGTGCTCGGGCTGGGCGCCGACCATCGTCTCGACGACCTCGCCAGCTCGCACGAACAACAGCATCGGGATGCTCCGAGCCTCGTAGCGGGAGGCCGTCTGCGGTGCTTCGTCGACGTTGACCTTGACGACCTTCATTCGCCCGGCAAATTCGCGGGCGAGGTTGACGAGTGCCGGTGCAACCATCCGGCATGGCCCGCACCAGGGAGCCCACAGGTCGACGAGCACCAGCTGTGTGGTGTCGATCGCGGCAGCGAATTCGGAGTCCCCGGCATCGACCAGCCAGGGCAGGTTGGCGCGGCACTTCGGGCACACCGGATGGCCGGTCGCGGCGACAGGCACCCGGTTCTTGGCACCACAGGACGGGCACGCGATCACTGAAGCAACCATGCCTTCACGCTATCGATGGGAGCCAGCACGATGACGACCCAGTCCCCGACCGCGCCGCAGATTCTCGCGCCGGGGCATCGAGCGGGCGACGATCGGCCTGCAATTCGTCGTGCTCGCAGTCGTCAACAGCGGGCTGCTCGGCACCTACGCGGCACTGCTCGGCGGCGGCGTCAACGGTTCGCTCATACTGTTCTTCGGGCTCCTGCTGACGCTGGTGATCGTGCTGTACGACCGCTTCATCGGCGATTGTCGCTCAAAGTTCGACCCTCCCGAACCCACCCCCACCGAAGGGGTATAGCACCGCACCCGCTACGGTCCTCGCTGGGGCGGGTACCGCGGTGCTGATCGTCTCCCGTTCGATCTGGCTCGGCGAGCACGTCCCGCGGAAGATGACCGAGCCGTTCGTCTCCACCGGCCAATTGGCCATCACCGTCGACCTTGCCCATGTCCTGGTCGGCATGGTTGCTCTCGATGCGTTCGACCACCTCTAGGACCAGACCCTCGGCTGGGAGGTGTTCACCAGCCTGGCCTCCTGCGCTGCCGCCATCGTTTGCTCCTAGGCGAGGCGACGACGATTCGACCGCGGGCCGCTCGAAGCGCTCATGCGCCGGATCGCAGGGTGACGACGTTCGACAGCGCGACGGTGAAGGCGGTCACGAGTGCTGCTCCTGAAAATTCGATGGACACCACTCAACATACGGTTCACCGATGCACGGTCCAACCAGGTGGAGGTGAGGGTTCGGCCACGATTACATCGGAGAGGGCAGAACATGCCGGCGGTTGCGGGGCCCGCTGGGCCCGGCCGGCACGACTGTCGAACCCGCTCCGATACGTTGGTGCACGTGGCCCAGCGTGATCATCCCGACGAGCTGCTCGTCGACACCCACGGTTGGTACTACGGATACGGAACACGACCCCACGAACGTTGCGGCAATCCAGAACGGTGTCGGCACCGAACTGTCAAGATGCGAGAGACACTGCTCGACCTGGCCGCCGAGCCTGACGTCGTCCACGCACTGAGGATTGCCGAACAGTTGCGGTCTCTCGCGCCACGGTCATCAGTCAGTGACATGCACTGCCTCGTTGGTGCCGTCGGTGACGCCGATCCGCTCGTGGCGCTGGGCGCGTTACACGCGGTGGCCGCAGTGTCGCGACCCGATGTCGATCGGGTACTCGTCGCGACCCTCGACGATCCCCGCGCGTGGATGCGCGAGCACGCTGCATGGGTACTCTCGGCCCGGGCTCCGCAACCCGACGCTGTCCCTGGACTGCTCCGACTGCACGGTTCAGGATCCGACCTCACAGCGATGGTCGCCCAAAGAACGCTGGGAGGATGGGCAAGCAGCGATCCAGACCGACTTGGAACCGCCATCATCACGCACGCTCGGGCGACCGATGACGTCGTGATTCGTCGTCGGCTCGTCGACACCTTGAGCCAAGTCGATGGACCGATCTCACGGGACGAACTCCTGAGGATCGCCGCCGACCGGGATGAGGCCATCGATGTGCGGGTGGCGGCGATCAATTCGTTCTGCGGCAATCGAGACCCTGGCGTACAGACCATGTTGCTCACGGTGGCAAACGAATCGTCGAGTGTCGCAACGTCCGCGCTGCTTGCGTTGCTCGATCCCGTGCGTAGCGACCACACCGACACCGAACGGAGTGGTCTACGAATCGGCCAGCTCAGCCTGACCGGAGAGTTGGACGGTCGCTCGTCGCAGGCTGGCGCTGGGGACACCGGCGGCATCGCCAACCTGCTCGTGTCGGTGAGCCACGTCCTCGCGACGCGTGATGGCGTCAGCTCGGTGCTGTCCATCGGGCGGTCGTCACCCGACGGAGAACTTACTTCGCTGCTGTTGCCGGACCTGAGCCAGGAAGTGTTCGCATCAGTGAGCTTCGGTCCGCTCGGCAAGGCACCGGCACTGAACTCCGAGTGGGACTTTCGGTTGATGATCGAACGAGCGATCACTCGCGCGTTCGCCCGACGGCCGGAGCTCGAAGTGCTACACCTGCGGATGGCCGATGTCGGAACGCTCGCCGCAGCGAGCGTCGCCCGGCGGCTCGGGATCCGAACCGTCTTCACATGCGCTCCGGACCCGCACGGTCCGATTGCCCAGCGACAGGCCACAGGGTCGATCACGCGGGAAAACTTCGGTACCGTCGACGCCGAGGAGCACCTGTGGTTCCGCGCGCGCATGGTGGAGCGACTCGTCGGGCAGGCCGATCACCTAGTGCTGTTCCCGCGTCGCGATGTCAGCGAGGTGATCGAGTCGGTCATGGGAGTCGATCGGGGATTCCTCGAGCGTCACTCGACGGTCGCACCCGAAGGCATCGACCTGATGGCGATCGATGCGGCTGCCGGACAGTCCGTTTCGGCGCCGGTCGTCGACGAGATCATCAGCCGCCTGCCTGCCGCTCGCCGCGGCCGAGCGATGGTGTTGTCCGTAGGCCGGCTACATCCGGCCAAAGGGATGACACGACTCGTTCGCGATTGGTTGGCGAACAAGGAGCTGACCGACTCGACGAACCTCGTGATCGTGGGTGGCGACCTCGTCCGTCCGAATCCTACGGAGCGCTTGATTCTCGACGAGATCGAGCAGTTGGTCGATGGGCACCCTGCGGGGTCGGGCGTACTCCTGCTCGGTGCTCGCCCTCCGTCGACGGTTGCGGAGGTGTTGGTTGCTGCGGTACGCGGCGAAGGAACGAACATCGCCCCACACGGCGTGTACGCCAACGCAGCTGCGAAAGAGGAGTTCGGCTTGGCGCTGCTCGAGGCGCTGGCAGCTGGGCTTCCCGTGGTCGCGCCCGACCACGGAGGACCAGCCACCTATGTCGACGTCGGCTTTACCGGTGTGCTCGTTGCGGCCGATGACGATCTGGGCGTGGCAATCGTTCGGGCCCTAGGCCTCCACCGTATTGACGGCCGAGCCGCAGCCGCGCGTGACATGATCGCCGATCGGTACACGATCGGCGCGTACGCCGATGCACTGCTCGCCGCGTATCGTGCGACGAGCATCGGTGTCGGCTCGTGAGTGTGCCGTGACGACGCTCGTCCTCTCGCCGGACTTTCTGTCGCACTACCAGCCGCTCGGCGCCGTAGCAAAGGCGATTCGCCACACAGGTGAACGGGTAGTGATCGCAACAGGCCACGCGATGCGTACCTTCGTCGAGCACGACGGCCTGGAGTGGCACCGCCTCGATCTGGCCGCCGGAAGCAATGATGGCCTCGCGGCTGCTGCGACGCACGATCCCTCCGAACCTTCCGCACTCCACGCGTTCATCGACGCAACTCGGCAAGGATTCGTCGCGACGCTGGCGTTCCAGGCGTCAAAGCGAAGCAGGGAACTGCTGTGGAACCCCGTCGAGGTAGGTCGCACGATTGACCGTTTGTTCGACAAGTTCCAGCCCGAGCGGGTCCTCGTCGACCAGGTGTCACTCGTATCGACCCTCGGGGTGCTGGCGACCGGACGGCCATTCACCACGGTCGTGCCGGGCCATCCCACCCAGCTGCCAGTCGCTGACGAACTGTATGGCGACGCATGGAAGTGGCCCGATGCCCTGCACCCCGATCCCGGTGAGCTCGGCGCACTGCGAGCAACGGTGAGCAGCGTGAACGCGGCGGTGACTGCGGCGTTCAACGAAGCACTTGCAACGCTCAACCCGTCGGCAAACGCTGTCGACGACGCGTTCGCAGTGCACGGCGATCGCGTGCTGTATCACTGGGAACGCGACCTGCACGATCCGCGGCGGATCGGCCAGCTGCCACCACACCATGTCGACCTTGGTCCACTTGTTCGCGACGAGTCGCTGTCGCCGGAGTACGCGTCCGCAATCGACGGATCGCGCCCGCTCGTGGTGATCGCGCTCGGGACGTTTCTGGTACATCGCAACGATGTGATCGTGGCGGCGATTCGCGCGGTCGAGCGCGTGGGAGCACGCGCCATCGTGGCGATCGGCGATCACGACCCGGCAACGTTCGGCCCGGTTCCCGACGACTGGATCCTCGCTCGCCGGATCCCGCAGGTCGCGCTGATGCGCTTCGCGCATTGCCTGATCAGCCATGCCGGCAATGGCTCCACGCAAGAAGCGCTCGCTGCCGGCACCCATCAGATCGTCTTGCCGATGTCGACCGATCAGATGGCGATAGCCGCCGACCTGTGTCGCACCGGTAGGGCCCAGGCCGCAGATCCGAACGATCTCGACGTCTCTTTCCTGGCCGAGTTGATCGACAACACCCTCTCGCTCGATCGTTGGGCGCCGGTCACCTCGAACGTGGATCGGCTGCTCGTCGATCATCTCTGACCGCTGGAAGCGGACCGGGCCCGACTCTCGACTCGACGCCTTGAAATTGGCGCTGATGCTGTTGGCTGCACCCGCTCTCCTTGCACTCGTGCCAGCAGGTGGCATGCGGACTTCCGCAAGCCGGACCTACCGTCAACCACGAGGAACGCATCGCGTCGGGCACTGTCTCTGCGTGACGTAGCCGTGAGGAGTCGACCACGACCGGCTCCAGTACATCGATGCCGGCGCTCACGACTCTCTCAATGCGCTTCCAGACGCCGGGTCGGACAGGTGCACCCGCTGGGTATCGACGGTGAATTCGGCGACATCCCCGCCGCGCGATCCGAGATAGAGGGTTGGAACGCGCAAGAAGCCTCGCCCCGGCCGCCGGACTCGCAATCTGGGCGGCATCCTCGGCGGCAAACGGTGAGCTGATCACCCTTTGCTGCTGTGGCGTCGGTGAGCAGATGCACCAGTACATCGCTGCCCAACTGCTCGACGAGATCGACCGCCAATCGCAGGTGCCGAGTCTGCGGCGCAGCACTGTCGAAGACCGCATCCTCGACATCCCCTGCCCGAACAGGTTGGTCGGGTGCGCATAGAGATCGGCCGGTGACGCAACCTGTTGCACCAGGCCGCGACTCATCGTGGCCACTCGATCGGCCATGGTCATCGCCTTCACCCGGTCGTGGGTGACGTAGAGAGTCGTCGTGCCGAGCCACTTTTCGATGCGGGCAACGGCGCACCGATCACCGAAGCGGGGCTCATCGTGTGTCTCCGGTCTGTAGGCGGGCGCTCACCCGGGCGGATTCGATTTCCGGCAGAGCTCGACGAGCGTGGTGTACTGCGCCAATGACTCCTGCACTGGCGCCGAGCGCCGAGGTTTCGATCCGCAGTGGCCAGGGGCAGATTCGTTCGACGGCGTCGCGTAGTGGCTGCAACAGCAAAGGGTTGGCGCCGATACCGCCACCCAAGACCACCAGTTCAGGATCGATTACCGCAGCCACGGCAAGCACCGCTTGAGCAACGACGCCGGCATGACGGTCGACAACACGGATGCCCAGCGAGTCGCCCAGCGCAGCGGCTGCGTACACATCGCGAGCACTACTAGTTTGCCGCAACGCCGTGTCACGCCGCCCCCGAGCGGAGCCCCACTCTGCCCGCAGGATGTCTTGCACCCCAGATCCTGAGGCGGCCACTTCGAACGCGCCTCGACGTCGCGCATCGGCGCCCGCTGGGTCTACGCCGAGTGGCAGGTACGCAATCTCACCCGCTCCTCCGCGCGATCCGTGCAGGAGGCGCCGGTCGACGATCAGGCCCATGCCCAGGCCGGTGCCGATCGCAAGCAGCACGAACGTGCTGCACGTCTGTGCTACCCCCTGCTCGAACTCGCCGAGCGTGGCCAGGTTGACGTCGTTTTCCAACCGCACGTCGGTGCGCAGCGACCGTCGCAGTGCGGCTGCAACCCTCACCGAGTCGAGACCCGGAACGTTTTCCGCCATCCGAATCGTGCCATCGCGATTCTCGACACCCGGAGTTCCGACAGTGACGGCATCCACGCTGCGCCAAGGAACACCAGCCTGCGCGGCCACATCACGGGCAAGCCGGGAGATCTGCTGTACCACGGCGGCACCACCCTCGCGGGTGGTGACATCCTCGCTCTTGGCCAACAGCGCGCCGGACAGGTCCGCCAGCGCCACCGCCGTTTTGGTGCCGCCCAGATCGACCCCGACGACGTACGCAGCCTGGGGATTGGCCTCGTACGCCAAAGGGATCCGGCCGGCGGAGCTGCGATGCGTTGCCATCGATGTCTCGCGGATGAGCCCTTCCTCCTGCAAGGCGGCGACGACGGACAGGACCGTCGGTTTCGACAGCCCGGTGCTCCGGACCAGCTCGACTCGGTTGACGGGCGCCTGGTCGCTGATGGCACGGAAGACCATCTCGACGTTCGCGCGGCGAACAAGTTCGTGTCGGTCCGCGACGTTGAGACGCGCTGTCGCGGACCTTCGTGTTGCGCTCATTCCTTCACCGCTCCAGAACTGAGGCCGCCAACCAGGCGGCGTTGGATGAGCGCCGTGAACAGCGCTATCGGGATGATGGTCAAGGCGTTCGCAGCAGCCATCGGACCCCAGTCGAGGTTACGAGCAGAGATGAAGCCACTGATGTAGACGGGCAGCGTCTTGGATGACTCCCCGGCGAGGAGCACAGGGATCAGGAACTCGTTCCAAGCGAGCAGCGCCACGACAATCGAGGTTGCCACGCCACGTGGGGTGGCCACCACGACCACCCGGGCCCGAACCCGATGAGGTTGCCGTCGCCCTTTCCGCTCTCCGGCACAGCCTTTGCGTTGAAGAGAAACTCGTCCCAGGACTTGGTCGGCTTCTCCACAGTCACCGCCGCGCTGTTGGGCGCCGCGGTGTCAGTCGAACCGCTGCTGCCTGGGGTGACGCTGTCGGGTGGGGCAGTATCGCCTGGAGTGGGCGATGTCGTCGCGCCTGTCTCGTCGCCACCACACACAGCCGCAGTGTTCACCATGGCCAATATTCCCATGGTGGCCACACAACTACAGACTCTCCGATTTGATGCCACTGTTGCTCCCCTCGTACGGCGCACACTCTGGCCGTACGGCTGCTTCGTCGCACTTTACGGTGGGCGTGTCAATTAGGTCAAGAGTAATGACTAAATTGACATCGCAGATGTCGGGTGCAGTACGGTTCTGCCGATGACAATCCTCGATGCCCGATCGGTGCTCGCTGTTCAGCCGCACTATGACGACAACGACATTGGCGCGGCAGGCACCCTGACGCTCCTGGCGCGCGCTGGCGCAGCTCTCACCTACGTCACCGTCACCGACGATCTTGCAGGGGTGCTCGACGACCAGCTGCCCGACGACATTGCCCGCCGCCGGCTCCGAGCCGAGCAACGAGAGGCGGGGACCATCGTCGGCGTGCGTGGCTACGTTGACCTCGAGTGGCCAGACGCGGCCGGCCTCGATTGCACCGCACTGCGCGATCAGATCATCGACGTCATCCGCGACGTACAGCCCGACCTCGTCCTGACGGTCGACCCCTGGCTGCCGCATGAAGCGCACAGCGACCACACCATCACAGGTCGCGCCGTCAGCGAAGCAGTCATCCTCAGTGGTTTGCCAAGGGTGCGGCGTGTCACCGGCGCGGCCGCCTTCGGGGTACCTCGCATCGCTTACTACTTCACTGCTGACGGTAACCAAGTCACCGACACCTCGGCTGTGCAGCACGAACGTCACGCGACTCTTGACTGCTACCGATCTCAGTTCACCGACGACGACCTCGTTGGCCTGCACCGGCTGATCGACCGTCACGAACAGGCCTCTGCGCCGAGCGGTGCAAGCCACGGGGAGCGGTTGAAGGTGCTGCCAGCGTCTGCATTGCACGTCGGGTTGCCGGTTCACCCTCCGATGCGCTGACCGTTCTCCGCATCGAACACCAGCATTCGGTTCGTGTCGAACACGAGATCAAGCCGGTCACCGACGCGCACATCGACGTGGTCGTCGAGCACGACGGTCCAACGCGCACGATCGGTACCACCGACCAACACCTGGTCGTTTTCAGACACATCTGACACACAGCGGGCGGCAGCGCGCGGCGCCTCCAGACAGCAGACTGCGTTGCGCTGCGAGCCGAGGTTCTCCACCAGATCGAAGTGGGCATCGATGCGCTGGCCCCCAGCATCGTCGTGGCGCGCCGGTCGCAGGTCCGTGGGCCGCACACCGACCACCACCGGCCCGGTGATGTCGGCGGCGGCGCCGCTCAACGAAACCTGCAAGCCAGCGAACGAAGCGACACCGCGTTCGACAACGGCATCAACGAGATTGATCCCTGGCGCACCGATGAACGACGCACAGAACAGGTTGACCGGCCGGCGAAACAAATCGTCGGCCGGTGCACACTGCTGCACCACCCCATCGCGCATCACCGCCACGCGGGTACCCAGTGTCATCGCCTCGACCTGGTCGTGGGTGACGTAGACCGTGGTGGTGCCGAACTGCTGATGGATTCGGGCGAGCTCCTCGCGCATTGCGACACGCAGCTTGGCATCGAGGTTGGACAGTGGCTCATCCATCAGGAACGCGACGGGTTCACGGACAAGCGCGCGACCCATCGCCACGCGTTGGCGTTGGCCTCCGGAGAGCTGACCGGGCTTGCGATCCAACATGTTCTGCAACCCAAGCGTGCGGGCCACAGCGTTGACCCGATCGTCGATCTCGCTCCTTTTCGTATGCCGCAGCTTCAGGCCTAGGCCAAGGTTCTTGCGCACCGACATGTGCGGGTACAGCGCGTAGTTCTGGAAGACCATGGCGATGTCACGCGAGCGCGGTGCCTCGTATGTGACGTCGCGACCCGCAATGAGCACTCCTCCGTCGGTCACGTCCTCCAACCCGGCGATCATTCGCAGCAGAGTCGACTTCCCACAGCCACTTGGGCCGACGAGCACCATGAACTCGCCATCCTCGATGTGCATGTCGACTGCATCAACAGCCACGACGCCGTTGGGGTACGTCTTGCTGACGTGGTCAAGCGTGATCGATGCCATGCGAGATCTCCTGGTGCTGAGCGATTGCTTCCGACGTGCCAACGACATCGCGGAGCATCGCAGTGGAATGGTCGAGGCCACTGACCCTGTTGCGGGCCAGCCACAGCCGGCGGTGTTCGGCGAGCAGCCGCTCGACTTCGTTGGTCCACGCAGACTGGGTAAGCGCTCCGGGCCAACCGAGTTGCGACCGAGCACGGGACACCCCGAGCCGCAACCACGCTGCAGCCGCAGCGATCTCCGCTGCCCAGAGACGCCCGTCAAGGTCGCCGCCTGTCGCCTCGAGCGCCCGCCGGATGCACCCCGACAACTCGGCGTCTGCTGCCGTGAGCATCGCCGGCGTCATGCCGCCTGCGGCCAGCAGGGATGCGGCGGACTCGTTGGTCAGCAACGCAGCAAGCGTGCCCGCTTCGGGTGCGTTGGGCGTGATCAGGTCGTCGGCATGGCCGAGCCGCCACGTTGCGTCCGCCAGCGCCTCATCGTGCGCCACGAAGCGGGCAAGACCGTCGGCGATGTCCGGAGAGCTGGACGGATTCCACGACAGTGCTGCGGCCGTGACGAAGCCGGGCCAGCTGACTGGTAGGTACTGGAAGTGGCCGAGGTTGCCCCAGTCGCAGATCAGCAGCCCTTCGGCACCGTACCGCTGTGCAGCATCCACCGCAGCACGCACGTTGCCGACCATGTTGACAATGCGCCCGCTCATCGACGACCAGCTCGACGTGCCCGGGGCCACCCACAGCGGGTGGCCCGATGCCGCGATCCGAGCACAGCGAGCATCGAATGGGTGAGTTGACTCGTAGCCCCACTCGACCAGGGTCACTCCCATGGGCACCTCGGCCAGCAGCTCAGGGTGTGGGGCCATGACGTCGGCCCACATCAGCATCTGGCGACCATCGAGTGCGGGGAGCGCACGAAGCCGCTGCACCCAGTGCAGATACTGGGTGAGCCTCGGTTCGGGCAGCGGTACGCAGAACGCCCCGTTATCGACGTGTGCCCATGGCACCGCCGCGCCGGGCACGTCGAAGATCGCGTCCCAAACTGACGGGTTGAGGTCGATTGGTTCATCGAGACCGACATGCACCAGCGGGGAGTCGAACGCTTCAGCGACGTTGCTGACCAGTTCGGCAACGAACTCGAATGCCTCGGGCAGCGCCGGGTCAACGCAGGCCGCCGGCTCATACCCGCCCTGGTCGTTTCGGTATCCGCCGGGCAGCGCAGCAAGCGGCGCATAGCGGGGGTGCTCCAGCCAACGCTCCATGTGTCCGAGCGCGTTCTGCTGACCGACGAGATCCACATGGCGTTGCACCGAGAACGCTCGCAGACGGGCAACGTCGGCGGCGGTGTATGGCGTGGCGTCGGCCCACGCATCCGAGTGCCCGGGATGCGCGTAGGTGTGCTCGAGGTAGAGCTGCACCACGTTGATCTTCAATCCGGCAAGCCGGTCGATGAGCAGCTCCAGGGTCTCCACCGTGGGCACCTTTCCTCGAGAGACGTCGAGCATCACCCCGCGCCGCACGATGGAGGGCCAGTCGACGATCAGGACGTCGGGGATGCCGTCTGGGTAGAGATTGCTCAGCTGTTTCAGCGTGACCGATGCATAGAAGTGCCCTGCTTCGTCAGCGGCGTTGATGCTTGCCACCCCGGACACGACCTCCAGCCGATACCCCTGCGACGGGAGATCGCGCGGCGGCTCACCCACGTCGAGCCCCGACACCCAGCTTGGTCGCGGGCACAGCGACGACATGTTCAACGGCACAACGACTCCGTCAAACGGCCCGCAGCCTGGTGTGCATCGAGCAACTCGTCGATCATCGCCGCGATACGGTCGGGCGGCAAGGTCGCCGAGGCATTGGGGTCGAGCAGCGCGGCGTGATGCACGTGCGCACGGCTGCCCTCCACAACGGCGCGTACCGCCAGGTCGCACACATCGAGATAGCGGCGGTTCACGGCTGCGCACTGTGGTGCGATCGCCTCGCCCGGCAACGCGTGCAGCCCATCACCGTCGCACGTCGCTGGCACCTCGACCACTCCCCACTCGGGCAGCTCGCTGACCAGCTTGCTCCCGTCGGCAGCGCGATTGGGCACGTTGACGTACATCTCGCGGCGCGCTCCGTCGACCAGCGAACGAGCAATCTGTGGGGCATATTCGCCTGAGGGCAGCAGGTCGCGGGGAAACGGCGTACGGCCGGCGGCCACCTCGACCGCGAGCCCGAACCACTCACCGTTGTTGGCTCGTCGCTCCCAGTACGGGTTCACGGGAAGTCCGAAGTGATTCACCTGTTCGTCCCACGGCAGATACCAGGGGACGTACTCGGCGTTGTGCTTCGAGCTTTCGGTGACGAAGAAGCCCAGCCGGCGCAGCAGGTCGGCGCGCACCGTGGTGGCGAACGCGTTGTCGCCGGTGGCCAACTCTCGAAGGCGCGGATACACGTCGACCCCGTGATGCGACAGGCGCGAGATGAACAGCTGGTGATTCACTCCAGCACCGGCGAACTCGAGCTCGGCGATGGGGATGTCGAGCAACCCGGCGATGGTTGCAGCGGTGATCCAGGTGGAGTGGCAGAGACCGACAGTGCGGACGGTCGGCACCATTCGGTCGAGCGCCATGCAGCTCATCGCCATCGGGTTGGTGACGTTGAGTAACAACGCTGCCGGGCACCGCGACTGCATCCCTGCGGCGATCTCAGCCAAGGCAGGTGCGGTGCGCAGGATGCGGATGATGGCGCCGATACCGACGGTGTCGGCCACTGTCTGACGCAGCCCGTAGCGAGCGGGAATCTCGAAGTCAGGCTGGATGGACAGTTGCATTCCGACGCCGATGGACGTGACAACGACATCAGCACCATCCAGGGCAGCACCGAGCTCGGTGTAGGCGCTGACACGGGCGGGCACTCCCATCTCATTCGCGACCACCCGCCCGAACGCCTCCGCAACCGTCCGGCGACCGGCATTGGTGTCGACCAGCGCCACCTCGTACGGCCCGATGCCGTCAAGCGCGCAGAAGTCCGCAAGCTCCTCCATGAACTGGGCGCTGCCGGCGCCGATGACAGTGATCTTCACGGTGCTGCCACCTCATCCACCGCAGCCGTGACAGCGACGTCAGCCACTTCGGCTTCAGCGAGCGATTCCAGCGCAAGGGTGATCGCTCCCATTGCCGGCAGTACGCGCAGCGGCACCAGCTTCGCCCCGGGGCAGGCAGCCACGACGCGCTCGGCGAACAGCTCGCAGAACAACCCACCGGCGCTGTGTACCCCGCCCGACGTGACCAGCTCGAACTGGTCGTTCGTCATGCTCAGCCGTGCAGCAACGCCGATCACCATGTCGGCGTGTTGGGCCGACACCTTGCCGAGCAATTCGCGCGCCACCTGGTCGCCAAGGCTTACTGCCTCATCGAGCAACGGTGCCAAGTGCCCACCCACTGACGAGCGACCACGCGTGATCGACTCGAACATGGACTCGACACTGGCCTCGTCGAGCGCAGCGAGGTACAACTCGGTGAGCAGCGTTGGCGCCCCGACACCGTGATGGTGCGCGGCCACAGCGTGTAGCGAGTCACTGACCATCGTCCATGATCCACTGGGTTCACCCCAACCCACTGCCATCGTACGAAACCCTTTGCCGTGGCGGTTGACCCCTGCGGAAACCGTGCCCGTGCCCACGCTCGACACGATTCCCCACGGCTGAGAGCATCCTGCTCGCAGGGCCACCTGCGAGTCGTTGACCACGGTTCGCGGGCCGGGGAGCGCGAGGCCCGCCAACGCGTCGTCGACGATCGCGACGTCGCTGTCCCAGTCGACTCCGGCGAGCCCGAAGGCGGAGGCAACCACATCGCTGCGGGTGACGCCCACCCCCGCCAGGGTCTCGTCGATCACGGCTGCGAGCACCTCCGCCATCCGTGCCGCGCCCATGCCCTCGGGGTTCGCGCCGCCGGTCTGCCGGGTCGCCAACACCACACCATCGAGGTCGGCGACGATGACGTCTGTCTTGGTACCGCCGCCGTCGACGCCCACGACCACCGGCCGGCTGCTGTCGCTGTGGTTCATCCGAGCTTTCCCAACCATCCCGCATGCACCTCCTTCAATCGTCGCCACACGTCGTGCACTTGCGACATGGGGGGGCCTAGCGGGTTGGTGACCAACGCTCGCACCGCCGCCTCCTCGTCACCGTCGACGGCAGCTTGAACAGTGAGCAGTTCGAAGTCCTTCACCGTGCGCATCAGCGCGTCGACATCGGCTCGCAGTGGGCCAACGGGGATCGGGCGAACGCCGTGCTGTCCCACTTCCGCCGACACCTCGACAACCACGTCGTCAGGCAAACCCGGGATGGCACCGCGGTTGCGAGTGTTGATCACGTGCACCGCACCGGTATCACCGGCAATGTCGGCCATCAGTGCCGCCGCAGCTTCGGAGTAGTAGGCACCGCCGCGTTCGGAGAGCTCAGCAGGCTTGACCGCCAGCGACGGGTCGGCATACTTGGCCAGCAGCGAACGCTCGATGGCCATCACCTCCGAGGCACGCGTGCGGTTGGCCGCCTGATAGCGCACCCATGCTGCCGTCTCGTAGTAATACAGCAGGTAGTAGTTGGGGATGGCCGCCAGTGTGGCGATTGCCTCTGGTGTCCAATCAGGCTCGCCCTCACCAGCCACGGCCTTGCCCACCAACGAGCGCAGGCCATGCAGTACCTCATCGGTGCGGTCGGTTCCCTGCACCGTGATACCACGAACCCAGCTGAGGTGGTTGAGCCCGACGTAGTCGAACTGCACGTCGGTGGGCGCACACCCCAGCGCAGAGGCAACCTCGGCCTTCACGGTCCACGGCACGTTGCACAGGCCGATGGTGGGCACGTTGCTGTGCCGACACAGCGCCTCGGTGACCAACCCGGCCGGATTGGTGAAGTTGAGCAGCGTCGCCGAGGGTGCCAGGTGCTCCACCTCGGCGGCGATCCGAAGCGCAACCGGGATGGTGCGTAGGGCGTTCGCGAAACCGCCCACGCCCACTGTTTCCTGCCCGATGAGCCCGAACTCGCGGCCGAGCTGCTCGTCGCGCTCGCGCGCCGCCATGCCACCAACGCGGATCTGGCTGACCACGAAACGCGATCCGGCGAGGCCCGCTCGACGGTCGTCTCCCCAGTCGACAGTGACGCCGGACCCATCGCGCTCGCACATCCGCTGCGCCAGCGGACCGAGCAGGGCCAGCCGGGTGGGGTCGCTGTCGACGAGGTGGATGGCGTGCAGATCGAGCTGCTCGCGTCGCCGTAGCAGGCCTTCGATCAGCTCAGGCGTGTAGGTCGACCCGCCACCGATGACACATACCTTCATGAGGTTGCTCCATTCGTCCTGGTTGGGGCTTCGCCGATGTCAGCTGTTTCGACGGGGTCGAGCACGCGAAACTCCCACCGGTTCGTGCCGAGCTCTACACCGTCGGCGGCAGCCAGGCGGGTCTCCAACGCATAACTCCCCGAGCCGAGTGGGAACGGCCCGGCCTGCAGCACCCGGCGAGCAGCGTCGGCACGTACCTGCACCGTCTGACGCCCGGCAGCGAGTTCGGCACCGGACTCGTCGACGAGCCGCCAACCAAGCTGTGCGTCGCGGAAGGTACGCGGCAAGTCGTTGATCCACCACACGCCGAACACCGGTGGCTCATCGATTGCGTACTCGTCGTTCTCCGCCTCGATCGATGGCAGCACCGGTTGCATCGCTCGGGCGAGGGCTGTGTAGCCGAGTTTGGGGCGACGGAGGTGGTCGACCACCGACCAGCTGACGCACGGCCATGGGTCGACCAGCATGAACGGCATCAAGCCCTGTACTCGTTCACCCTTCTTTCGCCGGTAGGCCTCGGTGGCGAACTGCAGCAACCTGGCCTGGTAGTGCTGAGTCCGCTCGATGAGTTCCTCCACCGAGTTGACGAGCACGTTCACGCCGACCTTCGTGTGTATTTCGTGATGCTGGAACCCGTGGAACTCCCAGTCACGCACGGATGCACCCTCGGCGATGAACGTGCGCAACGTGTCGAGGTTCGGCACGGCCTGCGCCCCGTACTCGCTGACGAACGCTCCGCCGGGCAACTCGCTGACGTCGGTCCACGCCCCCCAGTACCAACCCGGATAGGTGTGACCGTCCCCGGCACCCGAATTGGCAAGCGACGGCCGCGACGGGTCGAGTTCACGAAACAGAGCGGCCAGCTCATGATCGAGTCGCTGGTTCTGATCAGGGCGAAAGCGCCCCGACTCGTCCATCATCCACGGCTCGTTCCACGGGGATTCGTTGTGCGCCGCCCAATAGGCGACAGCGGGCCGCCAGCCGTGCAGATCGATGAGCTCGCCCACCATCTGTCGCGCGACGCGGTAGATCTCGGCGCTGTCGGCGTAGCCCCACTGCATGGGCAGGTCCTGCCAGACCAGCACACCTGCCGCATCGCACTCGTCGTACACGGCGGGGGCGGTGACGTGAGCATGGACGCGGATGGCATTCAAATGCGCGTCGACCGCAAGTTGCACATCAGCCGCTGCCCGATCGACGGTCATCGCCGACAGCCAGTGTTCGCCGATGTAGTTGATGCCGCGGATGAACATCGGGCGACCATTGAGGCGCCACACCCAATCCCGGCCGACCTCGATCGATCGGACACCGACCAGTCGGTCGTCAGCGGCGGCGACCTCGTTGATGCCACCGTCATCAACCTCGACCGTGGTCCGTAGCCGATAACGGAATGGCTCACCGTGGTCCCAGGTCCACCACAGGCGCGGCGCGGCCAGCGAACCCGTTACGCGTACCTGGTTGATACCCGGCTGCAGCCAGGTGTCGGTCCACAGCTCATACGCCAAGTTCTCGTCGTCGAGCAGCGCCAACCGCACGGTCACCCATTGCGGCAATGCACCGAACAGGTGCACGCCGACCGTGCACGCAACCTCGGCGTCGGCGCCGACGAGCGAGGTGGTGAACCCCACCCGTTCGATGGCCACCAGCCGGTGCGCAGAGAGCGTGACCTCGCCCCACAAGCCACCGCTGGATCGCTCTTGCCCACGTGTGGTCCAGCCACCAGGGCGTGCGTCGTGGTGGCCCATCACGCCGCGGAGCGTCGTCTTGCTGTGCGGCCACACCTCCTCGAACTCGTCGGTCGGGCAGTGCACCGCAACGACGAGTTCGTGGCCACCGGCTGCCAGGCACACGTCGAAGAAGAACGGCGCGAAACCGCCTGTGTGCCCGCCGAGCGAGACACCGTCGAGCCGTACATCGGCGCTGTAGTCGGCAGCACCGAACTTCAACCGCTGATGCAACCCGGCGAGGGTGGTGGGCACGACGAAGGTGCAGCGATACCACACGGTCTCTGGCCCGTCGATGCCGTCGAGGTACCAGTTGCCCGGCACCGTGGTCGGCTGCCAGGGGCCCTGGGCATCGACTGCCAGCTCCCACCCGCCGTCGAGACGAAGAACGTCGTTCATGACTCACCCAATCGAAGGTCGTTCATGCGCACGGCGATGCGCGTCAGCGGGTCGATCAACGCCATCTGCTCAGCGGTCGCCGAACCCGCAGCCATTGCGCTGCGAACGCGCCGCAGACGATGGGTGACCTCTGCTGGGGAGACGCCGATGGCGGCGCACATCTCATCGACTGCCGCCAGCGTGCTGAGCTGGTAGTGGCGCACCGGCTCGGCCACGGCCTCGGCAGCATCGCGGCCACCGAACACGTAACGATCGGTGTGGCCGCGGTCGTCGAGATGAATCAACGCCATCGCACCATCGGCGGCAACCTCACCTGCCCTCAGCACCTTGCCTGCCAGCGTGACGCGCCAGGCCATCAGCCCCGCAGCTGCCGGCACTACGACCGTGCACGACTCGCTGTGCAGCACATGCCAGGAATCGCCGAGGCGAGCTATCGCCGTCTGCCCCGCCGAGCTTCGTACGGCACCGACCCGGGCATCCGTTCCGTGCAGCAACGCCGCGGCCACTTCACCAGGCGCTCCCTCGTCGACAGGGTCGAGCATCATCCACGAGACAGACGCCGCGGCAACCGTCACCGGCAGGTTCGACACCACCCCTCCCCAGGTCTCAGCGGAACGGTTGACCACGGTGACGTAGCGACGGCCCGACGCGCCGACGCGCACTGCCACATCGACACCAAGACCACTGGCGCCAGGCCACTCGAATGTGGGTAGTTCGGCCAGCAGGGAACAGGGTTGCAGCCATTCGTCACGCTCCGGCGGCTCGCCCGCCAGGCGCACGCTGCCGGGCGACGCCTGTGCCCTGTCGGCGAGCCGCTGCTGCCCCGCTCGCGACATCACTGTCGTCGCCGGTACCACCACCGCTGGGTAGCAGTCGATCGTGCTGCGCGAGACATCGACGACATCGAACTCGACGCCAGCATCAACGAGTGCCCGCGCCAGAGCGAGGCCGGCTGCCGAGCTGTTCGCGGACCCGGCAAGCGTAGCGAGCTGGCTATTGTCGACGAATCCACCGCCGGGGATGAGGCCGTTGAAGCGCGCAAGTCGCTCTCCTGCATGGTCGTACGCGATGGCAAGCGGGGCAGCAAGCGGTGAGGCCGCTAGATCACCACCGCCAGCCTGCAGGCACAGGAAGAGGGTGCGCATGTTCCACCACCACGGGAAGACCGAACCGTCGGGGAGCACAGGCGCTTCCTCGGCCCACCGCTGGAATGCACCGATGGCTGCAGGCTCAGGGTCCGACGAGTGCAGCATGTACAGGCATGGGGCGTCCATGCCGCCGACCAGGCAGCACTGCAGGTAGAACGCCTGCCGTGCCGAGATCTCCGGCACCAGGTGCGGCATACCAGCCGGTGAAAGCGTATGGCACAGGCGCGTGCGCCACCAGGCGTGGTGCACATACTCCTCGTCGTTCATCCGATACCAGTTGGTTCCGGCGATCATTCGCTCCGGGTCGACGTTCTCGGCATAGACGTTCTGCCCGACCCACGTGCACGAGTCGGCCATCACTCCTGGTTCGATGAGCATTCCCGAAAGCTGCCAGGGCATGCACAGCCAGTCGTGGAAGACAGGCACCGATTCACCCAGTTCATCGCGTACGACTGCCGCCCAGACCGACAGGCCGGAGCCGATCTGGTGGTCAGCGAAGCGGTCGATGTCGATCCACCGACGCATCTCCTCGGCACCGGCGGGCGGGGTCCACTGAAGGGGCAGCGCGACGTCATCGAAGGACTCGTGAGCGCTGGACCAGGCAGCATTCAGGGAGGCGATCGTGCCGTACTGGCTCGACAGCCATCGTTGCCAACGACCGGGGTCGGCGAAGTCGGCACGCAACGGAGACGGGGCGTCGTCGCTCTCATGGACGAGCATCCCGTCGCCCGGGGCCTCGTTGTCGATCTGCCAAGCCCACAGGGTGGAGCCGACGAACGGGCGTAGTGCTCGGGCGACCGCACGCAACCATTCGGCAGCGCGCTGCTGATAGCCCGGCGAGTCGTACGACAGCCGGGGGTCGTACGAGTCACTGTGACGGTAGGGGACGCCGTCGTGCTGGATGGCCCACCACTGGGGATTCGCTTCGATCAGCCACGTCGGAACCCCGCCGCCCAGCATCTCCGAATCACAGAACGGACCGGGCTTGGCGATGAAGCCCAACCCGGCGGCTGCGCAGACTTCGATGAACCCCACCAGATCGCGTTCCGCAAGAGTGTCGCCGCGCAGATCGACGGTGCCCTCAACTGGCTCGTGGTGCAACCAGGGGATGTAGCTGGAGACAGCATTGGCGCCGCTCTGGCAAGCACGCAGCACCATCAACTCCCACCGTTCGCGCGGCACACGGAAGTAGTGGATCTCGGCAACGCGCCACGTGTCGCGTGGTACGTAGTGTTCGGTCATTCTGTTCAGCCCTTCGTCCCTGTGAGCGTGACGCCCTCGATGAACACCTTTTGCGCGAAGAAGAACACGACCAAGATGGGAAGCACGAACACGACCGATGCCGCCATGGTGAGGTTCGACTCGCCGGTCTTGGCCAGCGCCGTGTTGAAGCGCACCAACCCGACCGCCAGAGTCAGGCTCTTCTCGTCGGCGAGATAGATGTTGGGACCGAAGAAGTCGCTCCACGAGAACAGGAACTGGAAGATGGCGACGGCCATGATTCCCGGTCGGGCCATCGGCACCACCACCCGGGCCAGTACCCCGAACTCGCTGGCGCCATCGATGCGTGCTGCATCCATCACCTCGGTGGGCAATGTCAGGAAGAACTGGCGAAGCAGGAAGATGCTGAAGGCATCGGCGAAAAACGCCGGCACGGTCAGCGGCAGGATGGAGTTGATCCATCCCAGCGACGTGAAGATCTCGTACTGCGACACGAACAGCACCTGGTACGGCAGCATCATCGTGGACAGCACCAGCACGAACACCGCCGTGCGACCTCGCCAACGCAGGTGGCTGAACGCGTAGGCCACTGGCACGCAGCTGACCACGGTGCCGATGGTGGCAATGACGCAGACCTTTAGTGTGTTGAAGAAGTAGGTGGCGAGCGGGATCCGATCGAAGACGTCGAGGTAGTTGCCCCACTCGATGGAGTCTGGCCACAGCGCCCTCGTCTTGGCCTGAGTGATCGGCATCAGCGACTGCAGCACCATGAACGCCAATGGCAGCGCGAACATCAGCGCGAGCGCGATCAGTACTGAATGGCGACCCACGAGCAGCAGTGCGCGCCGCCCACGCGGCTGGTGGTACCGATGTGTCGTCTTGAGCGGGGGTGTCTCGATGGTCACCGGGTTCATGCGCCCTGCGTTGACGTGTGCACCCAGCGTCTGCGACTGGTCATCAGCGCCACCGTGATCACCAGGGTGATCATGAACATCACCCAAGCCATCGCCGACGCGACACCGATGCGACCGTCCTGGAAGTAGCGCAGCTGCAGCATTGCGTAGGTCAGCAGCGATCCGTCGGGCGCTCCGGTGAGACGACCTTTGCGAGCCGCTTGGCTGAGAACGAAGGCTTGGTCGAAGCTCTGCAACACGCCGATCACCCCAGTCAGCACGGTGAAGAAGATGACCGGCGAGATCATCGGCAAGGTGACATAACGGAACCTGGCCCAACGCCCCGCTCCGTCGAGCTCGACGGCCTCGTAGAGCGATTTGGGGATGTCGACCAACCCGGCGAGAAAGATCAGCATGGTGTCGCCGAGCGCCCAAGTGCCCACCATGATGAGCGCCGGCTTCGCCCACACCGGGTCGCGGAACCACAGCGGCGCATCCACACCGAACAGGTCGAGCAGGCTTGCAACCGGCCCACCCTGCTTCAGGAGAAAGAAGAACAGCGCTCCGCTCGCAACCGCCGGGAGGACCGAGGGAACATAGAACAAGAGGCGGTACACGCCGTTTCCGCGGCGGGGCCGAGCGAGCAATGCCGCAGCGAGAATGGCGACGAACAACCGGATCGGCAGGCCGATGACGGCCAGATACGCGGTGTTCTTCAGCGCAAGCGAAAGATCGGGGTTGTCGAGCAACAGCCGGTAGTTGCCCAGTCCCACCCATCTGGCTGGCTGGCCGTAGCGCTTGACGGTGAACGACCAGTACAACGAGTTGATGATCGGGTAGAGGACGAACACAACCACGCCGATCAACCACGGCGAAAGAAAGGCGAGCACCGTCCATCGCTTGCGCCGCGCCACACGTCTCCGTGCGGCGCGACGCCCATCAGCGATGCTTGCGTCAGTTGCCAAGCTCGAGGTCCAACTCATCTTGGTAGCGGGCCTGCAGATCCTCTAGCGCACCCCGCAGCTCGTCGTCGCTGAGGTCTCCACGGCGGTAGTCGAGGATCAGCGAGGTGACCTCGTCCCTCAGCGCGCCGCCGACGACCGCTGAGCCAGGAAGCTTCGCAGCTGGCGATCGGGCAAGATCGATGAAGGTCTGGTACTCGGGGATCTCCGCAACGGCGGCGGCCTCGAAGATGTCGAGGGCTGCCACGTTTGCCGGGATGTTGCCGTACACCTTCTCGAATGCAGCGATTTCATCGCCCGCCAAAGCCATGCATTTGACGGCTTCCCAGGAGGCGTCCAGGTTTTCGACGCCAGATGGGACCATGAACCAGTTGCCGCTCGGAATCAGCGACACCTCATCGGCGTCGGCCACACCACCGGGCCCGGGCATCGGTACGACGCCCCAGTTCTCCGGCTTGCCCTCACCGAAGCGATCGGGCCAGGTGATGAAGTAGGAACCCTCGAAATACAGGGGGAGCTGACCCGTGATGAAGAAGTTGTCGGCCGAATCGTACGAACCGAGACCATCGGCCCACCGGTTGAACTCGTTGGCATCCATCAGGTCATAAAACTGCTTCTGCCACTGCAACGCTTCGACCCACTGGTCCAGGGTGTCGGTGATGGTGATCGTGGCCCCGTCGTCACTGAACATCGTGGCCCCGAAAAGCTGTGTCAGGAACAGCGCATACGAACCGTCGCCGACATCAGGGACGAAACCGGCACGATCGAGCGACCCATCGGGATTCACCACCAGCAGCTTCTCGGCGGCAGCGAGCAACTCCTCGAAGGTCGTCGGGGGTTCGTCGATGCCCGCCGCGGTGAGCGCGTCCTGGTTGTAGAACAGTCCGACCGTGTCGAGCGAGAGTGGTAGCCCGAAATGCTGGCCGTTGAATTCGACGAGCTCCTTGCCACCCGGCACGAAGACACTCCAGTCGAGACCATCGCGAGCGAACAGCTCGTCGATCGGCTCAATCAAGCCGCCAGCATCGATCCCTGCCAGCTCACCGGAGAAGTCCGCCTGCACCAGGTCTGGTGGGTTGCCGGCCTCGACCGCTGCTGACAGGGCAGTAGCCATATCGTCTTTACCCACGTAATCGATGGTGAGCCACGGGTTGTCGGACTCGCATCGGTCGACGATGCCCTGAAACGCGTCGATACCTTCCGTGTCGGTCACCCCGGCCCACATCGTGAGTGTGACCGGCTCGAACTCGACTACAGCGGTCGTGCCCGCCGTCGAGTCTGGTGCTCCGGTGCCGGGAGGCTCGCTCACGGGCACCCCGGTGCTGGCAGAACTGCCGTCGCTCCCGCCATCCGAATTACCACCGCATCCAGCGACCAACACCATCGACAAGGCAAGCGCTCGAAGTCGGCGCCAGTCGTGAGTTCTTCTCTGCATTGTTGGTCCCCCTCATTGGTAATACTTGCGAAGATTCGTTGCCCGGCCGGTCAGGCTGATCGGCCGCCGCGCTCATCGAGCGCCGACTGCAACGCGTTGTCACTGGCGACGGCAATGGCACCGGCGATCACCGACCCGGCGCCCAGCTCGGACACGGCAACCTCGGGGGCCACCGGAAGCATCCGCGCGAGGTGCGAACGCACCCGCTCAGCAAGGGGTTCGCGGGCGCCGATTGATCCGGCAAGCACGATCAGCTCAGGGTCCACCACCGCCGCGATGGCGGCGGAGAACCAACTCGTCCACTCGGCCAGCCGTTCGATCACTGCTGTCGCCAGGCGATCACCGGTCTCGAACGCCGCAAAGACAGCGTCGGCGCTGTACGGAGCCCGCAGGCTCGTCGACCGGAACCGGGGCGCCATCACTGTCGCCAGCCCGACCAGCCCATCGAGCGCTGGGCTCACCGGCACCTTTGAGCGCACGAGCCGGCGGAACGGGATGTCGTCGATCTCACCGGCGCCGCCGCGGGCCCCCTCGTACACCCGCCCATCCAGCACAAGAGCGGCACCCATTCCTGCGCCGATCGAGACAACGGCAAAATCCGTGCGCGAGCGCCCGTGGCCACGGGCTTGCTCGCCTCTCGCAGCAAGGTCGACGTCGTTGACGACCATTACTGGAACTCGCAGCATCGCCTCGAGGGTCGACGACGGGTGACTTCCGTCGAGCACGGCGAGTGCGCCCGATTGGCTGAGCACGCCGGTCGTCCGGTCGATGATTCCCGGCGAGCCCACTACGATCGAACGCAGCCGGCGCCGACGGCGGGCGCTGACCAGCGTTGATACCGCTGTTGCAAGGGCACCGAACACGTCGCCAGTGGAGGCCGCACCGTGGGCGACCTGGCAGCGGTCCAGTTCGTTGCCGTCGAGATCGGTGAGAGCGGCGCGAACCACGTCGACATCGAGCTCGACGCCTATAGCCAGCGCCGCCTGTGCAACAGGTTCGTAGAGAACACCCAACCGGCCGGTCTTGCCCGGCTCGCCTGTGTGGACGCTCTGCAGCTCGGACTCGGCGACAAGCCCAGCACCCTGCAGGCTTCGCAGGGCCAGCGAGACTGTGGGCTTCGACAGCTGTGTGCGGCGGGCCAACTCGGCGCGGGTGATGGGCCGCAGCTCGCGCATGGCACGGTACACGGCGCGTTCGTTCATGTCCCGCAGGTGCGCCGGTTGCGAGCCATAGGTAACGTTCACGCTGGCCAGATTACAGTAAGGAAACCTTCCTTACAAGACACAAATCTCGGCAGATCGAGTTCAGTCAAGACTATTGACCAAACCGGTACAGGTGGTACAGTTGCGCCCAATGGCCGACATTCGTGTGATCGAATCGGGGAACCAGCGCGTCGTCCTGCTCCTCATCGCCCATGCCGACGACGTCGCGCTCTTCCTCGGTGGCACCGTCGCAGCATGGGCCGCAGGTGGCTGGCGGGTAGTGGTGGTCAGAGTGACCGACGACCGCTGGGACTCCGTCGGCCTGTCCGAAGCAGATACCATCGCCGCCAACTCCGCCGAGTTCCGACGCGCAGCAGGCGTCCTCGGAGTAGCCGAGATCGTGGAGCTCGGCTACCCAACCGACACCCTTGCCGACATCAGCGAAGTGACGCTCCGCGAACAGTTCATCCGCCAGATCCGGCTGCACCGCCCGTACGCACTGGTCACCTTCGACCCGTATGCCATGTACGGCGAAGACAACCAGGATCACCTCAAGGTCGCCGCTGCTGCCGATGAAGCCTTCTGGACCAGCCAGTTCGACAAGCACCATCCCGAGCACCTCGCCGAAGGCCTTCAATTGCACGGTTGCTTCGAGCGTTGGTACTTCGGCCGCAAGGTGGTCGCCGTCACTGACGTGGTCGACATCTCGAGCACGCTCGACCGCAAGATCGAAGCCGCCTGCCAGCACACGACGATGATGACCAACTTGGCCAACCAGTTGTGCCTTCAAGCAACCACGGGAGGCTGGGAACTCCCGCTCGCCGCCTCCGTTGTCGCTACCGGCGAAATTCGGCCAATGATGGAGCTCCTGGTAAAGGCCGGCGCGGCAGCTACCGGCGCCGCCCACGGCCTCGGCGCCGCGGAGGAGTTCCGCATCGTCACCTTCGGCGGACTGGCGGGCTATCTGGAGCATCTGGGAGTTCGGCTTACATGAGCACCTCAACTGCCCTCCACGGCGACTGGGCGCGCGGTTTCGCCACCTCCTACGGACGCGACCTGCTTGCAAGCGAACTCACCGCTATCGCCTCCTACGTTGTCGTCACGCACCCGGAGCCGTGGGCCTTCTTGGAACCGTCGCTGCCCCATCCGCCCACGGCGGTAATCGCAGCCGGCGACCTCACGCCTTCGAATCTCGAGCGCCTAGTTGCCACGATGCCAGCGGTGGACGCCGTGATCGGCATCGGTGGCGGCTCAGCAATGGACACCGCGAAGTGGCTGCACTGGCGACGATCGGTGCCGCTCTACCAGGTACCCTCACTCCCCTCCGTCAACGCCTGCTTCACGCGAATGACGGCACTGCGCGATGCCGGTGGGGTTCGCTACGAAGGTGACGCCGTACCCGAGCGTGTGCTGGTCGATTTCGATCTCATCGCGTCAGCACCGGCCGTCCTCGTGCGCGGTGGTATCGGTGACGTGCTCTCGTGTCACACTGCGCGCTTCGACTGGCAACTCGCCGCAGCAGCAGGCATGAACCAACCCTGGGATGAGGAGGCCGCCACCATGTCACTGGCCTACCTCGACGAGCTCGAGGACCTCGCTCCGGCGTTGGCTGCGGGCAGTGATGACGGGCTTCGCCGGCTGATGGAGTGTCATCGCGACATCGGCTGGCGTTGTCACGAGCTCGGCCACGCCCGCTTTGAGGAGGGCAGCGAGCACTTCTTCGCATACTCGTTCGAGGAGGTCACCGGGCGCACCATCATGCACGGAGAACTGGTCACGTTGGGCGTGCTCATCATGTCCTCCCTGCAGGGCAATGATCCCGCTCGGCCGCGCCGAATCGCCGAGTTGGCGCAGATGCGCACCGACCTCGCCGACTTGGGCGTCACCTGGCAGGAGGTCGAAGCATCATTGCGCAGGATGCCCTCCTTCGTGCACGAGCAGGGGCTGTGGTTCTCGCAGGCGAACGGGCTCGTCATCGACGACGCTGTCCTCGGCACGGTGCGCGCAGCGCTATGCGTGGGTTGATCCGATGAGAGTGTTGGTTGGCGCTGATGAACACGCTGTCGCACGCGCAGCTGCGGCGCTCATCGCTGAGCGGAGACCGAACGTGCTCGGGGTGGCCACAGGCTCATCACCTGTGCTGACCTACCGCGAGCTGGTGCGCTCTCGCTCCTTGCCCGTCGATGTGCATCTGTGCTTGCTCGACGAGTACGTCGGGCTGGCCCCAGACGATCCGCTCCGGTACCGCGCGATGATCATCGAGCAGTTGGCGACCCCCCTCGGTCTACCGGAACACCATGTGCACGCCCCCGACGTTGACTCTGACGATCTTGACCTCGCCGCAGACGGCTACGAGCAACTGCTGCGCGATCTCGGCGGAATCGACCTACAGATCCTCGGGATCGGGCGCAACGGCCACATTGGCTTCAACGAGCCGGGAACACCGATGGAGAGCAGGACACACGTCGGCTTCCTCCATCACACCACACGTCTGGACAACGCCCGCTTCTTCCCCACCCTCCACCTTGTGCCAAACAGGGTGGTTACGCAGGGTCTGGCCACCATTGCCGAGGCGCGCTCGATCGTTCTCATCGCCACCGGTGCAGCCAAGAATGAGGCCATGACAGCACTGGTCACACGACGACAATCGCCACTGGTGCCGGCGAGCGGCCTTTTTGATCACCCGGATCTCACCGTCATCGGCGACCACGCCGCCCTCGACGGAGCAACCTATCCCCCAACGCTTCTGGAGCCAGTATGACCAGCATCATCGACACCCCCGCCATCCTCGGCGGCAGTCCGGTCCGCAGCACCGACTACCCCTCGTGGCCGGTGTGGGACGAAGGAGAGCGCGACAGGTTGCTGCAGGTGCTCGAGGAAGGTGGGTGGTGGCAGGGCAACGGCGATGCCGCATCGAGCTTCGCAACCAACTTTGCCGAGTACCACGGTGCTCGCTTCGGAATGGCGCTCACCAACGGTACGCACACCCTAGAGGCAGCGCTCGTCGCCTGCGATGTCGGCGACGGTGACGAAGTCATCGTGCCTGGGATGACGTTCGTCGCGTCTGCTGGCGCAGTCCTTGCGGTCAACGCTTCCCCGGTGTTGGTCGACATCGATCCCGACACGTTGTGCATCGATGTCGCAGCCGCCGAAGCAGCCATCACACCACGCACCAAGGCGATCATTGCCGTACATGTTGCGGGCGCAGCTGCCGACCTCGACGCGCTCACCGACCTCTGCGCTCGTCGCGGGTTGAGCCTCATCGAAGACTGCGCCCATGCCCACGGCACGTTCTGGCGAGGGCGTGGCGTCGGCTCGTGGGGCGACTTCGGAAGCTTCTCGATGCAACGGTCCAAGCTGATGACCGCCGGCGAGGGCGGGGCATTGATCTGCAACAACGAGGAACTTCGCGATCGCGCATGGGCGTATGCGGACTGTGGCCGGGCGAAGGACGGGTGGTTCTACGATCACCCGACGTACGGCTCGAACCTGCGAATGACCGAGTGGCAGGGGGCCGTGCTCCAAGCGCAGCTCGACCGCTTCCCCGAACAGAACCGAATCCGCAACGACAATGCCATTGCACTCAACAACGAGCTCGATGAGATCCCCGGGCTGCGCACCCCGCGACGCGACCCACGGATGTCGTCGCAGGGCAACTATTGCTTCGTGATTCACTACGACAGCGACCAGTTCGCGGGCCTTTCGCTGAAGATGTTCGAGGCGGCACTCGGCGCTGAGGGCATTCCAATGGGTGTCTCGTATCCATCGCTCAACGACCTGGCGCTCTTCCGGAACCGGAACTTCGCACCCCGACTGCGCGCACACGCGCCGACGATCGACTATTCGACGCTGAGCCTTCCACGGGCTGAGCACGCTGCGGCGAGCACGGTCTGGTTGCAGCATCGCCTGCTGCTGGCCGATCGCGAGGACGTGCTCGATGTCGCCCGCGCCGCAGCCCGCATCCAGGCGCGCGCATCAGAGATCGTCACCATGTGGGCGACGCCAGGTGAGTAGTTCGTTGCGACTGGCGCTGCTGGGCTACGGGTTCATCGGCAGGATGCACGAGCAGGCCGCGCTTGCGTGTGGGCTGGAGATCACACACATCTGTCGCTCCACCGACGATTGGCGGGCCGCTGTGGCCGCAACCGACGTCGATGCCGTCGTCATCGGCACCCCGAACGTACTGCACCACCCGCAGGCGATGGCCGCCCTCGCTGCGGGCAAACACGTGCTAGTGGACAAGCCGTTGGCGACCACAGCGATCGAGGGCGAGCAGATCGTCGCCGCCGCATCGAACGCCGGTCTCACTCTGCTCGTGGGGCACATGTGGCGCTATCGCGACGAGGTGATCGCGATGCGTGACCGGATGGCAGCCGGAGGTGTTGGGCGACCGGTGCGCACGCGAGGTTACGGCATCCACGCAGGATGGGGCCCAGACGGATGGTTCACCGACCCGGAGCGTTCGGGGGGCGGTGCGCTGATCGACATGGGCATCCACGCGATCGACACGGTGCGCTTCTTGCTCGGTGACCCCCAGCCGGTGCGGGTCACCGCCTCGCTCGGCACCGCCCACGGGGACTATGACGTGGACGACGACGGCGTCGTGCTGATCGACTGGTCAAACGGCGTGCGCAGTGTGGTCGAGTGCGGCTGGTGGCAGCCACGGCTCGACGGTGTGGAGGCCGACACCGAGGTATACGGCACTGCCGGCTACGACCGCATCTGGCCGAACTTCACGGCGTCCACACCGCCACCAGACGACTACGAGCACTGCTCACTGCCGATGTTCCAGGCTCAGATGGCCGACTTCGCCCGCTGCTGCGCCACCGGCGAGACACCGGTTGCGTCAGCCGAGGTCGGCCTCACTGCACTGCGGGTGGTGGAAATGGCCTACCGGTCAGCCTCCGAGCTGGGCTGACGCAGGCACCGTCAACAGGCCTGTCCGCTGCCGCCTTCACTTCGCCGAGGAAGGCATCGCGTCGGGCACCATTTCTGCGTGACCTCCACCGATTCGCCGACCCCGTAGCCAGGGCGGGTCTACACGTCCTCAGGACGCGACTCGAGCGACAACTCATGAACTTGGCGGTGTGTGGTCCCAGGCTTGAAGGCGGCGAAGGAGGCTGCCCTTCTTGTGCTGGTGCTGTTGCATCCGGGTCAGGATCGAGTCGAGCGTCTGGATCGCGTCGGTGATGTGGGGGCCTTTGTTGAGCATCACGCACTCGGCACGTTCGGACATCGCGGCATCGGTGATCTCGGCGCGGGATGGCTGTCCGGTGCGGGCGAGGGTATCGAGGACCTGCGTCGCCCAGATGACCGGCACATGGGCGGCTTCGCAGGCCCACAGAATCTCCTCTTGGACTTCGGCGAGTCGTTCGAAGCCGACCTCGACGGCCAGGTCGCCGCGGGCGATCATGACGCCAACCTTGCGGCTGCGCATCGCGGTGAGCAGCAGTTCAGGGAGGTGCTCGAAGGCAGCAACGTTCTCGATCTTGAGCACGATTCCCACGTCGCCGGCGTCGCGTCGCTCCAGCTCTGCCTGAAGCTGCTCGACGTCGGCGGGATGACGGACGAATGACAGGTTGACCATGTCGGCGTTCCCGGCGACGAAGTCGAGGTCGGCGAGGTCCTTGCCGGTCAGGGCTTCGAGTCGCAGGTCGGTGCCGGGAAAGTTGATGCCCTTGCCCGCCTTGAGCTTGGCCCCGCCTGGACGGACGTCGGTGATTCGCAGATCGATCTCGTCGGAGGTCACGGACAGAATGACACCGCCGATCTTGCCGTCGTCGAGCCAGACCCGCTCGCCCGGCTTTGCTTGCTCGAAGACCTCTGGGAGGGTGCAGCCGATGCAGTGTTCATTGCCGGCGATGGTGGGTGTGGCGGGTTCGAGCGTGCGGGTGAGGGTCAGGTGGTCACCCGTGTCGATGCGGTGGACCTGTTCGACCTCGGGGAGTTCGCCGATGGTAACGGCGTCGTCGACTGCCGTCGAACAGCGCAGTGTGAGCCCGGAGGACACGTATGCGGTCTGGGCTGCGGTCGCCATGCAGCCGTCGGCTCCAGTCTCGACGACCACCCAGTGCCGGATGGCGTCACGGCTGTCGATGAATTCGAGCCGGTCACCGGGCTGCCGGCGTTCGAGCCAGCTCGCATCGTCGACCGGCACGACCGTGACGCGTGGCGCAGCGGCATGTTGACCGTCGGCGGTGAGCCACACGGACGCCGGAACGGTGACCACGCCGAGACGGTCGCGGCGCGGCGAGATGCGCACGACACGTGGGCCTGGTTGCAACGGCCCGGTGCGCAGCTTCGGGCCGCCGAGATCCATCGCGATGCGGGGTCGGTGGCCATTGGGTCGGTCGGTCGTGCGCACGTGGTGGATCATCCGCGACCAGACCTCAGGCGCGTCGTGGGCGCAGTTCACGCGGGCGATGTCCATCCCGCTCGCGGTCATCCGCGACACGAGATCCGGCTGGTCGGCCGCTTCGGCCGGCATGGTGACCATGATCCTCGTTCCGCGTGTCGCTGGGGGCGCACCGAGGAGCATCTTGGTGTTCGCGACGAGGAACTCGTGACCTTCGGCGAGCGCAATGCCCGCAACACGTGGCGGCGGTTCGTGGCCGTTCAGCCGGGCGAGTACCGACAGAACTTCCTCGGTCGTTGCAAGCACGTGCGCCTCGGACCGGCCGAGTGACGACAACCCGGCGGCTGCCAGCCGCGCCTGGAGATCGCGAACGTCGTGGTGGCGGAGCTCGAGGTAGTGGACGAGATTCGCGGCCGAGCGACGGTGTGCTGGGTGGGTGGTGGCGATGTCCGCTGCTCGCGCCGTCTCGGCGGCCAGCATCGCGTCGCGAACGTCGCGGACGTCGACCTCGAGGTTCTCGAGTGCCTGACGTTCGGTCGCGGCGGCCTTCACCACACCAGGTTAGGAACCCATGTTGAATTTGGCCTGAACAACTGCTGAACTCACCGTTGCGTCGTGGTCAGGCGACGTCGGTTCGTAACAGTCGAAGACCGGAGACCACGACCAGATCGTGCTCGTAGGTCAGCAGCTCGCCGACCAATCCGAGCGGTGTCCAGCGCACATCGTCGACTTCATCGTTGGGTCGGAACTCGCCCCGCACTGCCTGCATCGCCCAGTAGCGCACACGTCGAGCGCGTCCCTGACGATCGGTGTAACGAACCTCGGGGAGTTCCTCGTCGGCGGTGCATCGGAGCCCAGTCTCTTCACGCACTTCCCGCAGCGCGCACTCGAGTGCCGTTTCGCGCCGGCGTCGCTTTCCCTTGGGTAGCGACCAGTCCTGGTGGTGCGGCCGGTGAATGACCAGAACCTCGTGTTGGTGCCGACGCGCAGTGCGCCAGACAACCCCACCCGCTGCTTCGATCATGCGCCTCAACCTAGGGTCGCAGCGCCCGGGCATCGCGGCATGTTTGGTGAACGATCGCCATTGCGGGAATGAATTCTGGGCTTCGGCCGGGATGAACTTTCGATCGATCTCGATGGTCACCCGATCAGTGGGCGACATCCCCCGATACCTTCGTCACTGATGCGCGTGTTGACCTTCCATCTCCTGGCGCACGAGCGCAGCGTGGCGGAGGCGCTCACCGCGCTCGGATTCGTGTTCGAACCGTCGCAGGCTGTGACGACGACCCTGCTCGACACATTCGATGGCCGCCTGAATCGCGCTGGTCTGCGGTTCCAAGTGAACGAGTCCGATCACTTCGAGCTGGAGCTGACCGGCGACGCGACCACCCCCGCTCACCTCGTGGTCGACGCAGTCCCGCGTGTCTCGGCCGACATCCCGCCCGGCCCGTTCCGGTCCCGCATCGCAGCCTTGACAGACGTGCGCCGGCTGCTGCCACAACTCCGGGTGCACGCGCTCCGGACTCACGGCGTGTGGCGAGACTCGTCCGGCAAGGTCATGGCCATTGCTCTGCTGCACGAGGATGTCCATGTAGTCGATCGGCCCGACCTCGGTCGCCCCGGAGCGACGATCGAGATCCACGAGGTCCCCGGCTACAGCAAGTCGACGCGCCGCACCATCAACGCACTCCGCAGCGTTGGAGTCGCCGAGTGCGAGACCGACACGTTGACGCAGTGCACAGTGACGGCGGGTGTCGATCCCGCGGGTTTCAGGTCGACTGCAACCGTCGGGCTCGATCCCGAGATGGCGGCGATCGGCGGGTTTCGCCTGGTCCTCGACAATCTCGCCAGCGCAATCACAGCAAACTGGCAGGGCACCGTCGACCAGACAGATCCCGAGTTCCTGCACGACCTGCGCATCGCAATCCGGCGCACCCGCACGATCCTCGCCGAGGCCAAAGCGGTTCTGCCGGCGGCGGTTCTCGAACCCGCCCGAGACGGGTTCGCTTGGCTTGCCGAGCTCACCGGACCGCCGCGCGACCTTGACGTCTACCTACTCGAGTGGTCGCGCTACACCGATCCGCTCGGTGCCGATGTGGCGCCATCGATCGAACCGGTGCGGGCCCTCTTGGAACGGCGCCGCGCCGATGGCCACCACGAACTCGAACGCGCTCTGCGCTCCGAACACGCGGCTGAGCTGATGAACGGGTGGCGGGCGTGGCTCTCGCAACCGCTCGGCGGCGACCTCCCACCGCGAGCGGGTCGTCCGGTCGGCCGGCTGGTCGCCAAACGCATCGCCCGCGCCCATCGCATTCTGATCGAGCGTGGCCGCCTGATCGGTCCCGACTCGCCAGCCGAGCAGGTCCACGATCTGCGCAAGGATGCCAAGAAGCTTCGCTACCTTTTGGAGTGCTTCGGCAGTCTGCTTCCGAAGCGTGCCCGCAAAGCGTATGTGAGGCGGCTCAAGGCGCTGCAGGACAACCTGGGCGAGCACCAAGACGCCGAAGTCCACGTCAGCTTGCTTCGAGGCATCGCCCGCGAGCTCCACGAAACCGGCGCGTCACCCGACACGATGGTCGCCATCGGTCAGCTCACCGAACGCCTCGACCAGCAACGCCTGGCAGCGCGCGCCGAATTCGCGGATCGCTTCACCGACTACGACACCTCGGTCACGCAAGACGCACTGGATGCCGTGCTCGAAGGGATCACCAAGTGAAGGTGCTCGCCACGTACAGCATCAAAGGTGGCGTCGGAAAGACCACCACCGCTGTGAACCTCGCCCACGAAGCAGCTGCGGCCGGGTGCCGGGTGCTGCTGTGGGACCTCGACCCACAAGGGGCCGCAACCTTCTTCGTCCGGGTGAAGCCGTCCGTCAAAGGGGGTGCCGAGCGGCTCGTCAGCCACGCAGGCTCACTCACGGCGAACATCCACGCAACCGACGACCCGGCCGTTCACATCGTGCCCGCCGACTTCTCCCTGCGTCACCTCGATCTCGAACTCGACGACACCAAACACCCCACCCGCCGCCTTGCAGCGCTGCTCGATCCGATCGCCGACCGCTACGACATCGCGCTCCTCGACTGCCCGCCAGGGATCACCCTCACCAGCGAAGCCGTGTTCGGCGCCGCCTACGCACTGATCGTGCCGACCATCCCCACAACCCTGTCCGAACGAACCCTCGACCAGCTCATCGACTTCCTCGATGACCACTCGCCATCACCGATGCTCCTGCCCTTCGCATCGATGCTCGATCGCCGCAAACGCCTGCAACGCGACCTTGTCGCTCACCTGTTGCGCGACATCCCCGGCTTCCTGCCAACGGCAATCCCCAACGCCAGCGTCATCGAACAGATGGGAGTCGAACGCGCCCCTGTCGCAATATTCGCGCCGACAAGCGCTGCCGCATCCGCGTTCCGACAGCTCTGGGGTGACATCGCAACACGAATCTGGAGTTGAGCAGCCGAACAACCGATGCCGGCGACGGTGGTCGCGACACTCACGAGTCAACGGTGACGTTGCATGGGTCATGGTCGTCCGCTCCAGGCTCGCTTCCGCCGCGGGCCACTGCGGCGAGAATTGCGGCGCCGGCGAGCGCCGAGATGATCGATGCAGCGAGGATGCCGATCTTGACGTTCTCCGGCAGAGCGATATCGTCGAAGGCCAAACCGGTGATGAACAACGACACCGTGAATCCAATACCGGCGACGGCACCGACACCCATGACATGTCCCCATCGCGCCCCCTCCGGAAGCCGTCCGAAACCGAGGCGCACCGCGATCCAGCTGAACAGGGTGATGCCGACGAACTTGCCGACGACGAGCGCCGCAGCAACGCCACCGAGCACGGCGGAAGGTGACGTGATTGAGTCGGCCGAAAGAACGATGCCAGCATTGGCGAGCGCGAAGACCGGCACAATGAGGTAGCTCGTCCATGGGTGGAGGCCATCGATCAAGCGATCGCACGGCAGCTTCAGTCGCCCGCCGGAGTGGTGCGCGACAAGTCGGGCCCGGGTGCGGAGCTGTGCCAATTGGTTCTACGCCTGTTGGAGGCACGCGCCGCAGCGCGATGGCGCCATCTTCAGCCCTGGAACCACGCCCCACGTCGACTCCTGCCTCACCTCCGCTGCGTCACCCTCGTTGCGGAAGGATCGTTTGCAGCGCCGCGACCAGCGCCGGGATGGCCTCGCACACATCGCCGACGATGCCGTAGTGCGCCAGCCGGAACACCGCAGCGTTCGGGTCGCGGTTGATCGCCACGATGGTCGATGAGTGCTGCATGCCGACCGCGTGCTGCAGCGCACCGGAGATGCCACAGGCAACATAGAGGCGAGGGCGCACGGTGGCGCCCGTCTGGCCGATCTGCTGTGCCCGCACGGCCAGGCCGGCCTCCACCGCGCCGCGCGATGCGGCGACTCGGCCGCCGATGGCATCGGCCAGTTCCTGCACCAGATGCCAGCTCGACTCGTCGCAGCCAGCGCCGCCGGCGATCAACACGTCGGCGTCTCGAATGTCGACGTCGGCCGAGCTGATCCGTCGTTCGAGCAGTTGCACCCTCGCATCCTCGTCGTGTGTCGCTACCTCGACGGGCACCACCCGTGGCTGCCGCGGTGATCGACGGGCGGCGAACACGCCGGGTCGCACGGTGGCCATTTGTGGGCGCGCCTCTGGGCACAGACAAGTGGCCAGCACACCGCCGGCCATCGCCGGGCGCACCATGTGCAGCAGGCGTTCGTGGGTGACACCGAGCCGCGTCCAGCTGTCGACGTAGAGGTCGGTGCAGTCCGCCGCCAACCCGGTGCCGAGCATCGAGGCCACCCTGGGCGCGAGGTCTCGGCCGGTCGTGGTGGCTGCAAGCAGCAGCCCCACCGGTTGATACCGCTGCACGGTGTCGACGACCACCCGTGCGAACGGCTCGGCCAGATAATTGGCCAGCGAGGGGTGCCCGGCCAGGTACACCACGTCGGCGCCGTAGCGCCCGGCATCTTCCACCGCCGTGCCGGCGGCAGCCGTCACCACCAGAGCCCCCACCCCACCACCGAGCGTGGGCGCCAACTCCACCGCCTTCGACAACAATTCGATCGAGGGATGGTCGAGTGCGCCGCCCGCCGTGTGACACACCACCCACAGGCTGGCGGCACCCTCGTAGGGCGCAGCGGGCTCGCCAACCACTTCTGCGGGCTGGTCGTGTGAAGCTGACCGGGCGGGCGCGTCGAATGCACCGTCGGCCAGGAGCGCGTGCACCAAATCGTCGTAACTGAAGGCGTCACCGACGACACGGCAGTGCCGGTCGGGCCACGGAGCCGGCTCCATCCGGGCCACTTTGGTGGGTGACGCCGCCAGCCCCACATCACCCGCTTGCAACCCGACCTCGTCGACGCTGAGCACTTCGATGGTGGCAGAAGCGGCCCGACGATGGGCCGGGAACGACGGGTAGCGCGGCGCATAGCCGGTCTCTCCCACGGAGACGACGGCCGGGAGCGTGAGCCGAAGCTGCTCGTAGCCGCCCTCCACGATGCGCCGCACGACGAGCGCACCGTCGTCGTCGACGGCGAGTGATTCACACCCGGTGGCCTGCGGCCAACCCAAGCGGTGCGCCACCGACGGGCCCACCTGGCCGGTTTCGCCGTCGATCGCGGAGATGCCGCAGAGCACCAGATCGGCCCCACCCAGCGTTCGGATCGCAGCCGCGAGCGCGTTGGCCGTGGCCCATGTGTCGGACCCGGCGAACAGGTGATCGCACAGCAGCACACCGCGGTGGGCTCCACCGGCGATTGCATCGCGCAGTGCCTGTTCTGCCTGCGGCGGGCCCATCGACAGGGCCCACACCTCGTCGGCGAGTTGGACCGCTGCTTCCAACGCGTGGAGGTCGGCGGGATTGGTGATCGGCGTCGCAGCCGCACGGTCGATGGTCCCGTCCGCCCGCACGCCAACACTGCCGACGCGCAAGTCAGGCACCTGTTTGACGAGCACGATCGCCCGCACGGTCATACCGCCTTCGTCTGCCTCGCACCGCCCCGACCCGGGGCGGGCTTGCGCTTGGACGCAGGAGTCTCGCCGCTGCCCTTGCCCGCACGAGCGGCGGCCCGCGGCTTGGCCCGACCGACCTCGAGCACCTCTTCGAAGCCCTCAGCCATACAGCGAGCCAGCACCTCCGGATCGGGTACCGCGGCGGTGTCGATCACCAGGCCCAGCGTGCACCGATCGACGTAAGAGAGCAGCGCGGCGCTGAACGCAGCACCTGATGGCGGCGCGAACGCGAATTGCTGTTCGACGGCGGCGCCGGCGATGTGTACCGGTCGCTCCAACCCGGGCACGTTGGTCGCAACGAAGTCGATGGCCTTCAGCATCCCGCCCAGCACAGAGGTGGTCACCGCCGGCGGCATCGCATTGAGGGCACCTGCGACGATGTCGGTGAACTTGAGACCGGGCTCTTTGCGCCAACCGCGGGCGAGTTCGCCGAGCAGGTGCATGCGCTGCTTCGGGTCGACGACGTCGATGGGGAGCGAGAACCTGGCGGGAACGAACTTGTTGTTGCCGATCGAATCGGATTTGGACCGCAGGTTGATGGGCATGGTGACCCGCAGGCGCGCCACATCAACCCCATGGGCATGGTGATAGCGACGCATGCCACCGGTGATGGCGGCCAGGAACGCATCGTTCATCGTGCCGCCGGCGGCGTGGCCGGCAGCCTTCAGCTCTTCCAACGAAAGGTCGAGCGCCGCCAGGCGACGCGACATGCCGCGCTCGCGCATGACTGGCGAGAGCGGCTCCTTCGCGGGCATGACCAGCTTGACGACGGACCGCGCGGTGCCCACGACGGTGTTGGCCACACGCATCGGGTTGCGCACGGCGTTCTCCACCAGGCCGGGTATTGCGTTGGCGGTGCGGTTCACCAGCTGTGCGGCCTCGACGACCTGGTCGCTCATCGAGTCGAACGCGAGGCTCAGTCCGCTTGCGCGGTGCTCGTTGCCGGGCAGGTGGCGGGTGACGTGGTGCACCTCGTTCTGGTTCTCGTCGAACGCAATGCGCGACATCCGGATCGCGCCGACGCCATCGGTGACGCTGTGGTGAATCTTCTGGATGAACGCGGCGCGGCTGTCGGCGAGGCCCTCGACCAGTGTGAATTCCCACAGCGGTCGATCACGGTCGAAGGCGGCCATGGCGATGGGCCCAGCCAGATCGAGCACGCTCTGCATGTCGCCGGGTGCCGGCGACACGATGTGGCGGAGGTGGTAGTCGAGGTCGAAGCCGCGGTCTTCCACCCAGCGAGGCGTGCCGAGGCCGAAGGCCGGTTGCATCACCTTCTGGCGGAGCCGGGGAATCTCCCAAGTGACTTCCTCGATGCGGGTCCGCAAACGCGCCCAGTCGGGCACGGTGTGCAAGATGGTGAGCCCGACGATGGTGGTGCGCAGGCTGGGGTCTCGCTCCACGCGCCACAGGGTGGTGTCGGACTGGTTCATTCGGTTGTCGAATCGTTCGTTCACTGCGCGTCCCCTCCAGGGGTCCAGTCACGCGCCGACAGCCACAATGTGCCAGGGCACGAGGACCCTGATCTTGGTGCCCTGGCGCACACTCGGACCGGCACTGTGGCGGGCAACGACAATCAGGCTGGCAGCTCGACGCGCGGGCTGTCCGCAATGTCAGCGGAGATCGCGACGCCGGCCATCCACGCCGGTCGCTCCGGTTGGGTGCCGTCCGTCAGTATCTGACGCCACTCCTCGTCGGTGAGCCGCGGCGACGACACGGTTTGCCAGAACTCGTAGTACGAGTACGTCGCGCCCACCGCGAGCTGGAAGCCTCCCGCACCGTCGGGCACGATCACCAGGATGGTTTCGGGCAGACCGACGGCCAGCTCGAGCGTGAAGTTCGACGAGCGAAAGACATCGCTCACCAGCGCAGCGTTGTCGTTGAAGTCCGGGACCGCGCCGCTCGCTCGGTCGAGGTCGGACGACTGGTACCAGAGCAGCTCGAGCTCGGCACCGAAGTCGCCGAGGCGTGTGTTGTCCGCGTCGGAGGTGGCCTCGCCGGCAAGCTCTGCGGTTGCAATGCCTCCCAGCCACGTCGCCAACTCGGCGTACGACGCCAAGAGCGACGCGTTCGCCTCGGTGAGAAGCCCGCGCGTGTCCAGCCCATCATTCATCAGCGTCGCGAGCGCCGAGAGCCGCCCGAACGCGACCGGGTCGGGCTCGACGAAGTGCCGCGGCGTGAACGGTGGCGGCTCGGGACCCTCACCCTCGCCGGCACTCCCCTGCTTCGCGTACAGCAACGTGTCGTGCTTCAGTTCGGTGTACGAGCCGAACCCGGTCTGCAGCGACTTGGAAGCCCAAGCTGCGGTCTGCATGAAGTCGGGGTATGCGGCCGTCCGTTGGGCAAACTGTGGCTCCAATGCGTAGAGCCACGCGTCGTAGACCGTGCCAGCCCAGTCGTCCCCGCTCCGGGAACTCACGATTGCGCTCATCATCTCGAGCTGGTCGGAGTAGTTGGCGTAAACCGTCTCGCCTGCGTCGGCCTGGATCTGCGCTGCCAGCGGCGAACCGAACACGAACGCGAGGTCGAGTGGCGACGGCGACACGCGCCGGTTGTCCTCGGTGCCGACGTTCGGCCAGGTCAGCTGATCGAGGATGTACGAATCGAGCACGAGGCGGGCGCCCATGACGCGCACCGATGCGTTTTCCGGGTCGATCCCGACCGCGCGCATCCGCACCAGTTCGTCACCGATCGCGACGACCGCAGCGTCGTCCGTGAACGCTGCCGCGTCGGTCAGACCGGTGGGTGCCACCGACGAGGCGGCCGTCTGCGCCTCGAGCGGGGTGTAGTCGTCGGCAACGCCGACGAGGAATGATGTCGTGTCGTAGATCCGCTGCCAGATCGCGGTCGTCTCGGGGTCGGTTGTCGCCACGCGTGCGGCCAGCAGGCCGAGTCGCAACGACTCAGTGTCACTCACGTAGAACGCCTGCTGTCCGAGCTCGGACATCGCACGGAAGTACCGCTCCAGTGTGTCGCTGCTCGTGTAGTGACCGCGTGGGCGGAACTGGGTGTAGTCGACGCAGCCGGTGAACGCGTTGGGTAGCTGGCACTCGACGAAGCCGGTGATCGGCGACGTCGTCGCCTCAGCTGCGTCCGTCGCGAGCGCGACCTCGGCGCTGGCGCGTTCGCTGATCGCTCCGACGTCGAGACCGAGCAGCGTCGCGGCAGCTTCGTAGAACGCGACCACTCGCTCGGCGCTCTCGGCGAGGGCCGTGCCCGACAGCTCGTCTGCCTGAGTGCGGGCGGCGGCGACCGTCCGTGTCAGGTAGTCGCTGAGCGCCGGCACCAGCACGTCTGTTTCCGTGTCGCGCAGCACCTTGGAGAATGCGTTGTGCCACGCGTTGTACATCGCGTCAGTCGTCACGAAGAGCGTCTCGTAGTTGTACGAGCTCGATTCGTAGATCTGGTGGAAGAAGTTGGCGGTGTCGCCGGCCCTGATCGCGAAACCTTGCGTCTCGATGGCCGCCACCAGTTCGGGCTCGCTGGCCAGCTGTTCACGGAACCAGTCGAGCACCTGAACGTCGTTCAACGACGTCGGTGTGGCCGGGCCCGCATAGGGCGTCGAGCCGTCGAGCAGCGCAACATCGGTGTACGGCGCAAAGGGGGCGAGTAAGCGCAGACCGCTGGCCGTATCGCCGGGTACCACCGGTTCGGCCGGGGTGCTGCTCTCGACGGGCACCGTCGACGATGAGCTCATCGGAGTCGTCGTCGTGGGGGAACTGTCGCTGTCGTTGTTGCAGGCGACCAGCATGACGAGCGAAGTGACCGTCATCACGGCGATCGCCCGACTGTGCAATGAAGCGTGTCGGGAACTGTGCATCACGAATCTCCTCTGTCGGTAGTGATCAAATTGCTGCTCGCGGGTTCCGGTTCGCGGTCGCGGAGCAGCGCAGGCTCGGTCCGCCCGTCGAGGTCCAGGTCCACACAAATCGGGGTAGCGCTACCGTCGAGCAGCGGTGCGGTCGCAAAGCCGAAGCCACTCCACCGCCACGCCGACCCGGCCGTCACGGTCGCATCGTCGAGGGCCGAGAAGCCGAGCGCAATCCCGTCGTCGCACACGTCGAGTGTCTCGACCGGTCGCGTCATCGTGCCCGCACCCCAGCGAAGGGTGCCCTCTTCGAAGATGCCGAGATGAGCGCCACGGCCGGACGCGTCGACGAAGTCCGTGTCCGGGAACGCCTGCTGGAGCAGTCGCGTGCGGAACGGCCGCCGGTATGAGGCCACCACGTCAGTCACCCCGTCGCCGTCCACATCCCCCCGGCGGGCAGAGACGAGCACGCCTCCGGCGACCAGACCGTCGACCTGATCCACACTCGACGCCGGCGCGACTGGGTCGAGTGTGCCGATCGGATTCCACCACTCGCCGTCCACTGAGGCGGCGTCACCGGTTGGCAGGTCCCACCCGTCGAACGTGGCCCGCAGGTACGTGCCGATAGGTGCCGTGCGCCACGCCAGCACGCCGTCGGGTCCGGCGAGCACTTCGAGCATCGTCCCGGTCTGGGTGTGCGGCATCCGTTGGTCGAACACTGCGTTGCCGAGCCCGGGCGCCTGCACAACCTGGCGGCCGTCGGAGCCAGTCGCGACCGTGACGGCGTAGGCAACGTGCGCGCCGTTGCCCCACACGACATCGACGCCCCAGGCAGTGAGGTCGGCGACCACGCCAGCGAACACCGGGTCGGGTCGGGGCAGGTACTCGACACCGCCGTGAACACCGACGATGACGATGTCCGATGTGGAGCGTGCGGCCGCGATAGCTGGCCTCGCGACTGACGGGTCCCACGTCGCAACCCCGGCCCCGACACCGGCTGAAGGGCCGCCGTGCGTGAGGTCGAAGGCGAGGACGGCGATCCTCACCCCGTTACGTACGAACACGGTCGCCGTGGTTGCCTCGGCGAGCGTTGCGCCCGCCCCTATCGCCGCGATGTCGTGCGCGTGGAGCGCTGCCATCGTGTCGGTGACCGTCCCGGGCCCGGCATCGCCCGCATGGTTGTTGGCGATCGCCACGCCATCGAGCCCCGCATCGACGAGCAGCGCGGCAGCCTGCGGATCGGCCTCGAGCGCATTGTCCCCCAGCACGTGGGGGCGCTCGGTCAGGGGTGACTCGAGGTTCGCAAGCGCCAGATCTGCGCCGTTGAGCGCGGCCCGGAGCTGCTCGAAGATGCTGTCTCGATCGTTCGTCACGACCGGTGCCACCGAACGACCGAGCATCACATCGCCGAGCAGCACGATGCTCGCAGTACGGGGTGTCGCGGTCATCGCGGTGGCCGCGACCGTGTTGGTCGATGTCGCCGACATCGACGAACACCCCACGCACAGCACGATTGCGTAAGCGAGCAACGAGTCAGGGCGCATGACTACAAGGTCCTCCTCATCTGGTTCGCTGGTCAGGGGCGAACGTCACGGCCAAAAGTGCGGGAACGCCGGCGTAGGTGCTTCACCGCTCCGCCGGCCGGCGTTCCATTCCCAGGTTCGGTCACCCGATGACGACCGGGATCGCCCCGAAGTCGCCGGGGTCGGTCTCCAGGCCGGCGCCACCGTTGATCAACAGCATCACCACGTCACCCGGGGTGGCTTCGCTGAAGTCGAGCGACACCGTGTAGGGGAGCACCTCGCCGAAGTTGCCGGCCATGGCCACCACGCGGTCGAGTTCGCTGTCGGGCTGACCGGCCACGTACGCGCTCACCACGATCGTCGCTTCGAAGCCGGTGCCCACGCCTTCGACGGTCAGCATGCCAGCGGGCACAGTGGCCATTGATGCGGGCGTCGTGATGGTCGCCACGTCGCTACCGGCAGCGAGGACGAACCAGCCGTCGTCGGGGCCGAGTTGACGCATGAACAGCACGCTGCGGGCTTCACCGATCGGTGCGCCCTCGACTGTGGCGAACACCTCGAACTCCCCGCTGCGCGAGTCTCCGGCCATGAACGCGCCGAGCGCCGGCCCGTCGCCGAAAACGTTGGCGAGGAAGTCGGCGGCGGCGGCCTCCGGCGTGGTGAACACCACATCGGCTGCCGGCCAGATCGCGGGTTGCATCTCTACTGGCACGACCGTCGTCGGCACCACGGTCGTCGGTACCACGGTTGCGGGTGCCACGGTTGTGGGCGGTACGGTCGTGGGCGATACGGACGTGGGTGCCGTCGTGTCAGGCGGCACGGTGACGGTGGTCGATGCGACTGTTGTCTCACCATTGGATTCATCGCTTTTGCACGCTCCGATCAAGGCGAGCGAAGCGACAAGGATTACTGGTGTTCGAGTGCGAGGCATGGCGGACTCCTTCCTGCGCCTCGCGAGCACGGCCTACCCGCGCGCCGCGTGCGCTGCATCGCCTTCTCTTCACCTCTGACGGTACGCCGAACCCCGCTCCCGGGCCAGAGCTCAACGTCCTCCCGAGCCCCCGCGCAGGCCGTCCCGCGGAATCGTGCCGTGGTACCTCATCGAGATCTGCCGCGGCACGTCCAGCCGCCGGAACCGGACCGAGTACACTCGCCGTGGTCTTCACCGGCGAAAGAGAGGGGATCACCCATGGGGCTCATTCAGGCGGCACTCGGCGCGCTCGGCGGCACGTTGGCCGATCAGTGGAAAGACTTCTACACGGTGCCCGAAGGCCTCGCGCCGACGGCCGCGTTGTTCGCGGCTGTACCTCGCGGTCAGAACGCAGGGCGCGGTTCCAACACCAAGGGCTCCGACGGTGTGATCACGAACGGCAGCCGCATCGTCGTACCCGAGGGCTACGGCCTCGTACTGATGGAACAGGGCGCGATAACCGGCCTCGCCGCCGAACCCGGCGCCTACGAGTGGAACAGCGAGGCCCAGGACTCGCAGTCGATCTTCGCAGGCGACGGCATCCTGAGCCCGCTGATCAAGACGTCGTGGGAGCGCTTCAAGTTCGGCGGTCGCCCCGGCACCCAGCAGCGCGCCTACTTCGTGACGCTGAAGGAGTTGCCGAACAACCGCTTC
>Ga0105047_10000433_pt1 | contig 71089 bp, 64 predicted proteins | sample MAT04_FD_78384 | JGI IMG/M metagenome (GOLD analysis project Ga0105047, IMG submission 78384) | Freshwater microbial communities from Lake Fryxell liftoff mats and glacier meltwater in Antarctica - MAT-04 (megahit assembly) | ecosystem: Environmental > Aquatic > Freshwater > Ice > Liftoff... | reverse complement strand
GCCTCACCATTGCCGCAAGTGGCCTTCTCGATTCGTCCTTTGGCTCCATCGACGCCGACGGCGCATTTACGCTAGAGGGCGGCACACTCACAACCCTCGCGCTTCGCCTCAAGGGCACCACCTCGCCCTACTCGCTCCAAGGTGTTCTCAACGGCGAACTCCTGCTCTCCTTCACCACGGTCACCGCGAATCTCACCGGGCCACTCACCCTGAACCCGAGCAGTTCCGGTGGCGACACGCTGGGCAACTTCGGAACGTTGAACGTGGGGATCAACACGCTGACCATCAACGATCCAAGCACCTCATTGAATCGCCTCAACAACTGCACCCTCGGTGCTACAGGCCGGATCGACGGAACAGACAAACTTAGAGTCGAAGTCGGTAAGACATTCTCCGGCGACGGAACCATCGCTAACAACATCACCAATTCCGGCCACGTCACCGTCGCCGGCGACGGGCTTGCCTTCGAAGGCCTCGTCACCGGCATCGGCCAAGGCATGTCCGGCCGAAGTTCACCTTCAAATCTGGCGGCGGGTTCATCGGCGCTGGCAGCATCAACGCCAAGGTCGGCGCCGAATCAGGCTCCACCCTCACCTTCACCGGCAGACCCCGCTCGGCCAGGTGCCTGGCCACCGCGTCGAAGAGCGTCCGCTCCATCCTCGCCTCGCGCAGACGCCGACGGAACACCACGAACGTGGTCTCGTCCGGGGTCTTGTCCGTCAGCGACAGCCCGGCGAAGCGTCGGAACGACAGGCGGTCCTTGAGGTTCTCCTCCAGCTGCGGGTCCGAGAGATTGAACCACTTGGCGAGCATCACGCACCGGAGCATGGTGAGGGCGGGCCACGCCGGAGCGCCGCCCTTGTCGTTGTTCTTGTACAGCGTCCGCACCGGGCGGGCGAGCTTCTCCCAGGGAACGGTCCGCCCCAGATCATCGAACAGCGCGGAGGTCTTGGGTCCGCCCAGGTCCACGGTCATCGAGTCGATCAGCCCCGGCTCGGCGTTGCGGCGTTCCATCGTGCGTCCTCCATGACACGCGGCGTCACGCCGCGGCTCACACCCATACGCACCCTCTCCTGCCACGGTTTTTTGGATCCGGAAAAACTGTTGGCTTTTTCAGAGATCCCGTTCCGGTGTTCGCATTGACCGCTGCGGCGCTAGGCCAGACCAACATACATCCCCTGAACAAGTTCTGCTGAGGCGAGAACGTCGGCTTCATGAACTGGCACGACGCCGGGGCACCGGTCGGGGCGCAGGGCGTGCGTGTGAACCTCACGTTCCTTTCTGGCTATGTGTGGTGCGAGAACGTGGGCTGGATCAGCCTCGGCGACGGCTCGCCCGCCAACGGCGCGACCTACGCCAACGCCACCAGGCTCGACTACGGCGTCAACATCGCTGCCAACGGCGCGCTCTCGGGCCTGGGTTGGGGTGAGAACATCGGCTGGGTGAACATGGACAGCGCCACGAACTTCGTCGGCCTTCGCTGCCCGCCCGACTTTGACAACGACGAGTTTGTGACCGGCGAAGACTTCGACGCCTAGGTGGCGGCCTTCGAGGCCGGGTGCTGAGTTCGAGACGCGGTGCGCTTCTGCCCGATCCTTTGCCATTCGCAGGGGAAGCTTTTTTATCCATCAGGCCGCGTGCGATTCCGATTTCGCTGCGAACTCCGGCATGGGCCTACTTCGTCGCCCACGCTCGCAGGGTCGAGCTCGTGCCCTTGATAGGCACCGCGTTGAGGCTGGTCGCGAGTTGACTCCAAGCCGGGGAGCTTGTGGTCACAAACATTCGCCGGGCGTTCGACAGGCCCCGCAGGCACTTCTCGACAATGTCAACGCTTGACGACGGATCGCTGCGGAGGTCGCACAGCCCTGTCGAACGCGCGACGGAATCGCGGATGTCTTCTCGAACATTCGCGGCTTGGAGCAGTGCGCGGTGTCCTCGCATACGCGCGTGATTCACTCGCCACGGTTCGGAGTCGATGGCGGTAACTTGAAACCCTTTACGCGTGAGCTCATCGAGAAAAGAGCCGTCGCGAATTCCCAACACGGTGATGCGTTCCCCGGCGGGGAGGTGGGTGAACAGCAGGTCGCTGGCTTGCGCTTCGAAGACGTGCAGCGAGGTAAACTGGCTCGTCGCGGGAAGGTTCTGGCCTGGGGTAGGTTCTTCGAAGGGCTTGCGGACCAAGGCCCAGACGTGAATGGGGTGCTGGCGGTCGTTGCGGCAGGAGATCGTAATCATCGGCGCGGCGGGGTCGCGAGAATCGCGGCATCGCATCATGCAGTCGCCGAGCCCAGCGTTCGCGGGCCATTCCGCCCGAAGCACGCGTGACCATTTGTTGTCACGAAGGTACACGCACCCCGCATCGACGTTGCCCCACGAGCCTATTAAGCCTTCCGGGAACTGATCGCGGAGCGCTTCGCCAAGAGCGAGCGGTGAGAACCTGCAGCGGTCGTCGTCCTGCGCCATCGCGATGAATGGAAGCATAAGGATCGCCCACCCGCCCGGGCGGAGAACTCGGCGCATCTGCCGCAGCCCGGCGTGCGGGTCGGCGACGTGTTCGAGCGTGTTGTCACAGATGAACACATCGAAAGAATCGCTGGCGACCTTTTCAAGTGTTTGCAGGTCGTGCTCGGGGTATCGGGCTTGGAAGTAGTTTCGGGGCGAGTGACCGAGCATCGCGCGGATCACGCCGTTGGTATCGCCGATCTCGATGACGTCACGAATCGTTCTCGTGCCGATGGGAAGGAACTGCGCGGCCGCGGCCTGCATGGCGTGATAGGTGCGGTAGCGCGACATCTTGTACGCCCCAAGATGAACGTCAGCGCGGTGGTTCGACTGGGTCACAAAGTCGGTACCCTCCGGAGGTGTTCGTTCAGCAACGATCACACGCTCGCCCGAGGCGCACTCAAGGTCGGCGATGGGCGAGAACTCGGCACGCACTGGCTCAATGGCCCGGTCGATCGCGCTTTGGCAGTCGTTCGTTGCAACCAAGAACAGCCGACCGAGCTGTCGGAGCGATCTCGCTGCGAGCCGAACCGCCGCTGGCCCGTTCGCGACATCCTCAACCGACGCGTCGTAGCGTGGCGAGCCCGGATCGTCGGTGAGCTTTCCCGACGAAACTTGAGGCGCAATCTGCCACGCGGGCTGGGTGTAGCACCGCAGCAAGCGATCCACAAACGGGGAGGGGTGGAGCGAGACGGCGCTCGGCTTCTGGGCGCCGCGTTCGGCGGGGTGGATGGTCGGCATCATGCGGCTCCTCAAGCGAAATGCGATGAACACTCGGCGGGCGTGAGATGAGCGAGGAATCGGCGCAGATCCGGGCGCGTATCTCGCACACGCCGCGTCGGTCCTTTCGTGGGCTTGGCCGCGGCCCGAGCGATCATCGCACCCTGAGAATCAGCCGGATAACGGTCTGGTGCGGAGCGTCGAGCTGCGGCCCGGTCTCGGTCCAGAGCACGTCGGCGGTGCGGAAGTACTCGGCGATGTTGGCCGCGGAAGCGAAGTCCCAGAGGTCGACGCCGGTGGGCGTGTAGCCGATCGGGACTTCAATCGCCACGAGCCCGCCCGGCTTGAGGACGCGTCGCATCTCCGCGGCGACCTTCGCCGGGTCGTGGGCGTGCTCGAAGGAGTGCGAGGCGAACACAGCGTCAAACGTTGAGTCCTCGAAGGACATGTGGTGCATGTCCATGACCTGGATGCGCGAGTCCCCCGCGTGCAGGTCGATCGCGGTGACACCTGAGAGCCCGCGCTGCGCGAAGCAATCGATCTCACAGCGATTGCGAGCGCCCACGCAAAGCACGCGCGTTCCGGGTGTGCCGGGCAAAAAGCTCACGAGTTGCTCGATCAGGTAACCCGACCGCTTCATCGAGTCGTACCCGGCCTTGCGTCGCGAGCGGTCCGCCTGCAACGCCCGGTATTCGTCCTCAACCAAATCTCGCGGTACATAGCAGATGGGTCGGCCCGAGCTTTCGGTGTCAGGCACGCAGACGGCCTTGATGTCCACGCCCGCGTGAAGCTCGATCACGCGCCAGCCAGCGGCCGCAAGCTGCTCGCGGAGAAGCTCGGGGGTGTACTCACGCCGGTGATCTTCGTCGTCCTTCCAAGGGAGCCCGAGGTCCTGGAACATAACCTTCTGCCAACGGTTGTTCAGCGGGGGCACGGCGACAAAGAGACGGCTCGCGTGCCCGCGCAGTGACGCGAGCAGCGCAATCGGATCGTCCAAGTGTTCGATCACATGAGAGCAGATCGCGACATCGAACCTTTGGTTCCCGGCCGGGGCCTGAGAGGTCACGTCTCGAACTTCAAACCGAAGGTTGTGGTGCGACATAAGCGCCGAGGCCTGCGCAACGCGGTCGGGGTTGATGTCGCACCCGGTGACCCTGCAGCCTTGCTCGGCCATCCAGAGCAGGTACGCGCTCGCCCCGCACCCTACATCGAGCACCGTCTCTCCCGTGCGCAGGCGGTCAAGGAAAAACTGCTTGTGTGACTTCCAGAGCCAGTGCTTGGGGTGCCGTCCGTTGTAAGCACGTTCGGCGAGGACGTTGAGGTGACGTTGCAGGTGGACGTCGAGCCGTTGGAAGAAGGCGAGTTCTGCAACCACCGAACCGCCTGAATCAAGCCGGCCCGGGCCTCGTCGGTGGTCGAGGAGGTCGTGGAAAAGTGCCTCGATCTGACTCTCGGGAAGACGCTTGAGGAGGTCCAAAGCCTCACGCCGGGAGCCCGCGGGTTGCGCAGGGGCCTTGGGGACAGCGGGCGCGTCGCAAGCGAGGTCGGCGAGGTGTGACATTCGAGGCTCCGGGTCGTCGGTGTGAAGCAGCGACGAACGCCTATCGGCCCTTCTTCGAATCCTCAAAGAAGGATTGCCCTCGAATCGAGCACGTCCGAGAAATCGCGCGCCCGCGCAAGAACCGACACGGGGATACCCCGAACAAATTGACCCGTCCCACGTTCCGTTGACACAACCCCGCCCCGGCTACTACTGCCGGGGAGTGAACAAGGAGTGTCACGACGGCAAGGAAGGTTTATTCGCAGGAGTTCAGGAAGGCCGCGGTCTTCGGCGTTACTCCCGCCAGCTTCCACGCCCTGAGCACCCGCCCCCACAGCCCCCGCGCTGTCCGCGCCAAGAATCTCGCTGCGCAGATCAGCGTCGTCCATCACGAGGCCAAGGGCGTGTACGGCAGCATCAACATTACCAAGGAGCTCGCGCTTCGCCACACCAAGGCCAACCGCAAGACCGTCGCCAAGCTCATGAAAGGCCTGGGAATCTGCTTCAAAGCGAGCCGCAAGTTTCGCGTGCACACCACCGACTCAGACCACCACAACCTCATCGCGCCCAACACGCTCGATCAGAACTTCGCGTCGGCCGCGGCGCCCAACCAGGTCTGAGGCGCCGACATCACGTACACCCACACGAATGAGAGCGTGCTGTACCTCGCGGGCGTGATGAAGTTTTTAAGCCGCAAGATCGTGGGGTGGAGCATGAGCGACACGATGACGACCACACTCGTCGAGGACGCCTTCAACGCCGCGGTCGAGTCGTTCTGGGGCAAGCTCAAGACGAAGATGGTCAACCATGAAAAATTCGCCGCCAAGGCCCAAGCTCGCGCCGCGGTGTTCGAGTACATCGAAATGTTCTACAACCCAAAGCGTCTCCACGCCGCCCTGAATTACCTCAGCCCCGAAGAGTTCGAGGCCGTAAAATTGGTTTGAACTCCGTCAACGAAGAGTGGGTCAGGTCACTCGCTCAACGCGACCTGGAGAACCTGTCGCTCGATCGCGCTAATTCTCGCATCGATCCGGGCATCACGCCTCAACGCGACGGGCAACAAGCCACGAATCTCCGCACAAATCCGCCTCAATTAAAAAACCCGAGACCTTGCAGTGCAAGGCCTCGGGTAAAAGCGGAGAGGGGGAGATTCGAACTCCCGATACGGCATGGCCGTATACTGGTTTTCGAAACCAGCGCGTTCAACCGCTCTGCCACCTCTCCGAAAAACTCAGCGGTCCAGCAACGTTCGCCGGACCCAGGGTGAGATGATTCGCCCGCCCGGACGGAACGTCAAATCCTTCAACTCGAATACCTGCCCGGGTCCAAACTTCCGACCCACTTGCGGGCTCTACTTCTTGCCACCACTTCCGGGCTCCTGAACGGTCTTGGGGTAGCCTCCCGGGTCAGACTCTCTCGGACTGAACCCGGGGGGGCACGCTCGGGCAGCTATTTCTTCATCGCGGTCGCGAGCGCCGCCAAAATCGCCTCAGGCTCGCTCATCCGGCCCGTCCCGTTGGTGCGGCACGCCTGCCAGCCGTCGTCGGGGCCGACGATCTGAAAACCGTCCTCGATCAGCGTCGCGAGATTTCTCTGTGTGCTCGGCTGGGCCCACATGACCGCGTTCATTGAGGGGGCCAGAAGCACCGGCGTCTTCCTCCGGTCAATCGCGCTCAGGATCAGCGTCACGACATCGCTCGTGCGCCCGCTCGCCAGGTTGGCCATGCAGTCCATCGTGCACGGCGCAATCACCGCGGCGTCCAAGCTCGACGCCAGCGAGATGTGCTGCGGGTCCTTAGATTCCAGGTGATCCCAAGAGCTCGTGTACACAGGCCTCGCTGACAACGCCTGAAAAGTCAGCGGGGTCACAAAGCGGGTCGCGGCCTCGGTCATCGCGACCGTGACGCTGGCCCCGCTCTGGGCGAGCCGACTGACCACCATGGCGACCTTGTAGGCAGCGATACCGCCGGTGACGCCGACAAAGATGCGGCGATCACGCAATGCCACCGATGCACCGGCGGGCGTGCCACCTGAAGGCTCGGCCATGAGCGGTCACTCCAACGCGGTCGCAAGCGTTTTAGTTCTTCGTGACCAACCCGCGCAGGTTCGAGGCCTCGACGTCGACCGCGATCTTGTCTTCCATGATCTCTTCGATCACGACTTCGAGGTCCGACCGCCCGTCGCGCTCGACCAGAGGACGGGCCCCGTCCATGAGCTGGACCATCCGCCGCTGGATCAGGGCGCACAGCTTGAATCGGCCGCCGACCTTGTTGACAATCTCATCGCTCTTGAGGGCTTCGATCATGAGTGTTCAGAACTCCATCGCTGGCGAAAAGGGCGCCAGCTGTAAAAATCGCTCGCACGCTCGAACAGTTCGGCGTGCGGGCCGGGGGATGTTTTTCGTGGCGAGAACTTTGGTATACTAGCCCTGTGTACAGATATGGGCTCGACGGGCCCTGCCGAACCGGCCAGTTCGAGGCCGATTCGCTGGAAGTCTGATCTGCTGGTAATCTTGGCACACCTGGTCCTGATCGCGTCGGCGTCAGAGATCGGGTTCGTTTCTTGTGTTCGGGGGATTATTTTTTTATGGATCTGACGTGATGCCAACAACATGGCAGCGCGGTGACCGCGTTCGGCACGCGGGTCGCCCGGAATGGGGCTTGGGAAAGGTCCAGAGCGCCGAGGCCGCGGTGCTAGACGGTAAACACTGCCAGCGTGTCGTCGTCGCGTTCGAGCGTGTCGGCACTCGCACGCTTTCCACGGCCTTCGCGGACCTGCGCAGCGCCGAGGACGCCGTTCCGGTGTCGAACGATCGACCAGATGCATCCGATGCGCTCGCGATGCGGATGGACCAGCTTCCGGCCGAACAACGGCTTGTGGCCGTCCCCGAGGACGCGATCGACCCCTTTACCTCAGCCCGGGCCAGATTAACCGCGACGCTGGCCCTTTATCGCTTCACCGATTTGGGCGGGTCGCTGCTTGATTGGGCCGCGATGCAGACCGGCATGAAAGACCCGCTCGCTCGGTTTAACCGGCACGAGCTCGAACAGCATTTCAAGCGGTTCCAGATCAATCTCGATGCGCACCTCAAGAAGCTCGTCCGCGATCTGAAACGGCAGGAGCCGGGTTTGGTCCAGGAACTGACGCTCACCGCGTCGCCCGCGGCCCGGCAGGCGTTGCGCCGGACCGACATGGGACGTTGACCGGCATCAACACCCGGCACAGACCGCGGACAGGGCTTGGGCCAAAGACCGTGACGCAAACTTCAATTCGCTGATTCACGCACGAATCATGCGATTTTTTCGGACCACAGTGATGGCCCGCCAGCTCTGGCGGGTCTGGCGCGGCCGTTGTTTCTTCTCCTTTCGCCGTCTAGTTGCAGCCGCCCGTGTGGGCCTGACAGCCGCGATGGTCATAATCCAAGAGCAGGGGAGCGAGACATGAACGAGAACGAATTCCAGCAGAAGCTCGGCGACCTCATTAGCCAGATCGGCAAGCTCCCCGAGGGCGAGCGTGGCTCGCTCGAGAAGCTCGCGGTCGAAACCCAGAATCGTCACGAGAAGGTCAAGAAGACAATCGACGAGCTCCAGGAATCACTCGATTACCTGCGCCTGAGCATCAAGTATCTCGTGTTCGACCTCGAAGCCACCCGTCGCGAAAACACGTACCTCCGCAAGCTCATCGAAACCCAGAACGGCCGGCCCGGTGCCGATCACGACAACACCGACGATCGGTAGACGAGCAAGCGACGAGCGGTTTAGGCACACTTCCGTGGGGGGCCGACCTGCAAAGTGAGAGGGCACCAAAGTCGAGACCCCCCGCGCGTAAACACCTGTAAGTACAGGGGATACGAGAAGGGGGTCTCGAGAAGCGGAGAGGGGGGGATTCGAACCCCCGATAAGGCTTTAGGGCCCTATAACGGTTTAGCAAACCGTCGCCTTCAGCCGCTCGGCCACCTCTCCGGGACGTTCAGATTTCGGAAGCCTAGCGTAGCCTCTTTGCGTGGTTGGAACAATCCGTGAACGCCCCGATTTGCGGCTTTCTGCCCGCGACGCCGTGAGGCCAGCGCGATAGCGACCTGGATCGAATCTATCCGGGCGTTCTACAAATTCGGAGCCTGAACAAGTCCTAGCTCGCGCCGCACCGAAGCGTTGAAGGCCACAAGCGCTGGCTCAAAGGCCGTGCACTGAGAGTGGGTGAGGTCACCCTTGACCCTGAACGGCTTCGGAATGGCCCACTGATATCCGCCGAAACGTCGAAAGGGCGATCGGCAGATTGAGCGGAACTTGGACCAATGGGCGCAACAGGGGTCGAACCTGTGACCTCGGCTATGTGACAGCCGCGCTCTAGCCAACTGAGCTATGCGCCCGAGCTTTCAACCACTGTTGGACTTTGGGTCCGCCAACGGTGACTTGCCAGATGAGGGGTGCCTGACCTCTTCCCCCGACAAGTCTCAGAGCATACGGGGCACTTTGCGGTTTGTCACCTGAGGTCGACCAACCGCCTGACCTGAACGACCAGTTCACACCCGAGTCATCCAAGGATGCTTGGCATTGATTCAAACGGCGCTTCGATAGACTGCCTCACTCCACGGTGTGATTAACGGAGAACGCGCGCTCGAAACAAGGGGCGTCGCGGAGCGGGAGGCGCTCGCTGGTTGAGTCGGGCGATTTGTCCAGCCCGTTCATGGTGTTCGCGACGAGCACGAGGTTCGCGAGGTAGTCGCAGAAAGACTCGACGAAGATGACCTAGATGCCAGCTTCCCACGCGGTGTTCCACGAGGCCTGAGAGTTTATAGAGGTTGATTTGCGAGTTGAGCTCTGCCCGAGGACGCCGCCGCGCTTGAGGCTGACCACGGCAACAGTCAGACCAGGTACGTCACGAGCGTTACTTTGGTAGGCGTTGGCGTGTATCTGAAGCTCCGAGCCCGCGAAGTGAACGTGCTTGGGCACGAACGACCTCACGACCGGGCGAAGTTGCTCGAGCCAGTAGGCGTTGTCGTCACGCTCGCAGGCGAAAAACTTCTCGCGGTTCTCGGCGTATTTGCTGCGGTGGTAGCGAAGATAAATTTGCCAGAATCCACACCGAGAATTTCCACCTTGCCCGAGGCGCGCGACATAGAGAAGCGTGCGCGACCGGCCAGCCCAGACACGCGAACGGCCGCGTCAGAGAAGATCTTCCAGCCTTTCACGAGCGGTATCTCGAAGGGCTCGTTGCGGGCGGTGAGACGACCTTGCAAGACATAGTGCTAGGGGCAGCCGACGTACGACAGCTCGCGGAATATCTCGGCCAGCACGTCCGCGTTGTCGTTGAATCCTCGGATCAGCGGGCACTGGTTGACGCACTTCGCGCCGCACTCAAGAAGTTTGGCGATACCGGTCCGGGCCTCGTTGGTCAGCTTACGCGGGTGGTCGAAGTGGCATATGAGGTAGATGCGCCGGTCGAGGGTTGAATGCGTGCGGAGCGTCTTGAAGTTTGAGGTTGTCGAGAATACTAAAAGGGTTGAAGGCCAGCATCTTCGAGCCGATGCGGATGATCTAGACGTGCGAGATCTCGCGCAACTGCTCGATGATCTCGCGCAGGCGGCGTGTGCCCATGATGAGCGGGTCGGTGCCGGTGAGCAGCACGTTAGACACCCCCGGGTGCTCGCAGATGTACGCGACGCCGACGAAGACGTCTGTGCTGACCTCTTCGTTGTCGTTCATGAAGAGACGTTTGCGGAAGCAGTAGCGTCAGTACGCGCCGCAGACCTCGTTGCACAGCTGAGAGATCGTATCCTCGTATTTGTGCTGCACACCCGGCTCGACGGTCACCGCGGCCTGGTTGCTCGCGTCGAGCTTGCCCCGGTCGTTGAGCTCTTCGCTGCGTGGGATGACGAGCTGCTTGATCGGGTCGACGAGGTCGGCCCAGTCGATCAGTCGCAGGCAGTAGACGCTGGCGCGGGAGACGTAGCGTTCCGAGACCTTCTTGAGAAGCTCGCGGTCTTCGAGCGAGATGTTGCGGATCTGGTCGATCGAGTTAAGGTACTTCACGCGCCGCGCGCTCGGTTGAGAGTTGCTGGTGACCACGACCGGCAGGCTTTGATGTAGCATCTCTGGCTTCTTGCGATGCTGCGGGGGCTGGCCCGCGGCATCGCGTGAACAGCAATTCCCGGTCAGGCCTGTGCCTCGCTGTAGGTCTTCGTGTTCGTGCCCTCTAGCGCACCCTCGCGCGAGACCGACGTGTTGAAGTAACGCTGGTGGGCGGAGTCCACGATCTCGCACACGAGCTCGGAGAAGCTGAACCCTGCTGGCCTTTTACGACTTTCCCGCCGAGCACTGGTTGCACCTGAGAACCACTAACCCGATCGAGAGCACCTTCGCCACCGTGCGGCTGCGCACGAAGAAGACCAAGAGGTGCGGCAGCTGGGTCGCGTGCCTGAGGATGGTGTTCAAGCTCGCGGAGTCCGCCAGCAAAGGATGGCGATGCCTCAACGTCTCGGCACTCATCCCCGACGTCCTCGCTGGGGTCGTCTTCGTCGATGGAATCAAACCCGAAAGAATCGCCGCGTGATCACGATCTCATTCACGACTCTTGACAATACCTCGGATCGAACGGCAAGAATTCTTTGAGCGCGGGCAACATCCGCATGTCGCCCTCGAAGCACGCGACCTCGTGCCCGGTTTCGCGGAGCCTGTCGATGACGCGTTGCACGGACTGCTTGCCGTACACCTAGAGGCTGGGTCGGCCGACGTCCCGAGGATGCTCGTGTTCTTTCAGTTTCGAATCACCGCGATACGCGCCGCTGTCTCTCCTTGATGCCCACCGATCAACACCTTCACGTGCGACGTTCAGGTGCTGCGACTGTCAACTCGCGGAAACCGGCCACCCTCCGACAGACCGCGGACTATGCGGCTGTCAGTCACGCGGCCAAGGATACGCGATCAGCAGCGAGGTCGTCAGGGGTGCGACAACATTCCAAGGAAGGAGGGCCGTGAAGCCCTTGGAATACACCTCGAAAGAGCAGAAGGAAAAATGTGATCGTCGGCTCGCCGTCTGAGCGGGGCGAGCCCGGACCGCGCTCGGCGCTTCGCGTGCCCAAAGAGCTCACGACCGCCATCGGTTCGACGAGCCCAAGCCGCAGCGCCGTCGCGGCGCGGGTCGGCCGCGGCCTGAATGCCCCCGTCGCGATCCCGGGCGATCGCCTGAACCGCGCACAGCTTGTAGTTCAGCGGCTTAAGCATCTGGACTTTCAAGAAACGGTCCCACAGGCCGCGGCGCGCGGCCGGGTCCATCGATTCCTCTGCCCACACGGAGCGGCCTAGCAACTCCTGCGACCGAGGTGCGGCGATCGCGTCGCTCAGGCTGGCCCCGCGGTCGCGCGTGAGGCTGAGAACTTGCACGATCGACGAGGTGGTTCGGCGGCTGCCCACCAAACCTAGCGCCAACCGCGGCGCACCAGTCGCGTCCAGCACCACGGTCGGCGCGGCGTTGGATTGCGGCAGGCACCGTGAGCTCAGGCGGTACGAGTGTGGGGTCCGCGGGCAGGTGCTGAGGCAGTTGTTGTAGACGAACCCGAGCGTGGGGTGCGCGACCTTGGACCCGGACACAGATTGAATAGATTGCGTGAGCGACGCGACGTCGCCCTTCGCGTCCGCCGCGCACAGGTGCGTCGCGTTCCCCGATTCGCCGAGTGATTCTCCCGGCGCTGTAGGCCTCGGGCCCAAACTCAATCTCTTGCTCAGCATCTCGGCGTGCCCGGCGCTGACGACCTAGTGGGCGAGCGAGGGCGTCATATTCATCGGGTGATCGGGCCAACGCTCGCGCTCCTCGAACGCCGACAGGGTCGCTTCGGCCAGAACGGCCTGCCACAAGCCAGCATCGCAGGGTTCTTCCATAAGGCGTGTGAGGAGCTCAAGGGCGAGCAGAATCTGCAGGCCCCCGACCAGCGGCGAGATCGACCGCACGCGATCCCCGCGATATTCGATCAAGAGCGACTTACGCTCGATCGGCAATGTTAGTTCGCAGAGATCCTTGGCATTGATAAGCTCGCCGCGCTCGCGCATGTTCGACACGATCTCGCTGGCGATCTCCCCGGAGTAGAAATCGTCAGCGCCAGCCTGCGCTCATCGGCCCAGAGTCGTCGCGAGGTGTGGCTAGCGAAAAACGTCTCCAACCTCGTACGCTCTGCCGCCGGGCTGAAGGAAAAGCCGGGCCTCGCACGACGACGCTTCGAAGAACTTCTGCGACCACTTCAACACGCCGCGCTGCAGCTTCGTGATCACGTGCTCGTTCTCAGCCAGGCCGATCGCTGGCGCAAGTACGTCTTGGAGCGTGAGACTTCCAAGGCGTCTCTGCGCCTCGGAGAGCGTGATCAGCGTGGAGGGCACGGTCGTTGCGCAGATGCCGCGTCGCTGGGCCTTGCTCCCACCGATTTGCGACGCAGCGACCCGGGTGCTCTCGAGTGCCCGTCCACCACCAGCGAGCCGCGGCCGCGCAGACAGACAAGCACGGTCGTCTGCTCGCCCAATCTAGACTCCGCAGGCTCGCACACCGCGAGCGCCCAGGCGCGGCGCAGGCCGCATCGACCGCGTTGCCGCCAGCGAAGAGCACGTCGGCGCCCGCTCTTGCCGCCGCGAGGAACGCCGCGACGACGACGCCTCGTGTCGCTCGTGGCGAACGTCTCGCATCAGTGTCTATTCGAGCGCTTGGCATGACCATCGTCAGTCCAGCCGCGAGCATGCTGCGAACGCGGCCGCAGATCGGGTGCCCGCGGCGCAGCGCACCGGGCCGTCACTCGGCGGGAAGGTCTGGAGAGGCATCTCGCAGGTCTACTCTCGCGACGGATCGAGCTCGCGTCCCAGATAGATCGTCTGCGGGTGCGGGTCGTCGTTGTACCTAGGGATCGTTCGGAACCCCAGCGCCCGGTACAGCCCTACCGCCGCGTCAAAGTCCGGCTCGCTGTCGAGCTTCATGAACCGGTACCTCGCGCGCGAGGCCTCGTCGAGCAGACGCTCGCACATCCGCCGGCCGAGCTTGAAACCCCGGGCCGCGGGTTGAACGTACAGCCGCTTCATCTCGCACACGGGTTCGAGGTCGCCGGGCATCGCTTCGATGGAGCGCAGAGCCACGCACCCGCGCGGCACGTCATCGACCCAGCCCACAAGCAGCCGCCCGCAGGGCCGCGCGTATTTCCCCGGCAGCGCCGCCAGCTCTTGCTCGAATCCCTGAAAATCAAGCGAGAACGGCAGCGACGCGGCGTACTCGCGGAAGAGCGCCGCCGCCGCCGCGATGTCTCCGGGGGTGTCGGCTTGGGTCACGGCGAGCTTGGTCATGGCGGATGGTATCGCCGCGCGCCCGCCTCCTCGCACTCTCCTATCTGCTGCTCTGCGTGGGCGTGACCGTGCTCGCGGCGTTCCACTGGCCTGCCCCTCAAATCCTGATCCAGCAACTCTGAGTGTCTCGACGGGCCGCGGCACGGCCCTGGAAACTCTGGACCATGAAGCGGACAAGGCATTCGGCGAAGCAGATCGTGAACAAGCTGCGTGAGGCCGACGCGCTGGCGGCAACGTGGCGCAACAAGTACAACCACTGTCGTCCGCACTCGCCGCTGGGCTACGTTCCTCCGGCGGTCTACGCGACCCGGCTCGTCATCGCGTCGCCGCCATGGGCTGGCCCTCCGGTCGGGGCTGCGGCATACCTCATCACCTCTATGCTCGGCTGTCGGCGCTGATAGAGAGTGATACGAGAAATGACGGCAGACCATGATGACGCCATGCGCCGGTGAACTCGTATGTGCCGGGCTCATTAGCGCCCGAACAAGCCCATCACGTCGTGGAACGTCACCAACAAGAACATCGAACCGATCAGAACCAAGCCGACGATGGTGGCGAAATTCTGGACCTGCACAGGCACGGGCCGGCCTCGGATCTGCTCGAAGAGCAGGAACAGGAATTGCCCACCGTCGACGATCGGGAGCGGCAGGAAGTTGATGACCGCGAGGTTCACGCTGATCATGGCCATGAAGAACAGCAGCCACACCAGCCCGCGCTCGGCGACGCGGGTGCCCAAGTGCGCGATACCGACAGGGCCTTTGAGGTGCTCGACCTTCACGGTGCCTTGGAAGAGGCGTGCGAACGTGGAATAGGTCGTGAGCATCACGCGATGCGTTTCGCGCAGGCCCATGCGGAGCGAGTCGGCGATGCCCTTGCCCTTGAGCGTGGTCTCCTTCAGCGCGAAGAGCGACGTGCTGACGGGGCTCGCCCAGGACAGCGCGTGCAGGGCTCGCACGTCCTCGCGTGGAATAGTGAGCGTGAGCTGTTCGGTCGCGTCGTTGTCGGTTGTCGAAGCAGGCGTCCCTTTGTCCGCGGAATCGGGCTTGGAATCAGGTTGGGAATCGGGCGATGAGTTTGGCACCGGCAGTTGCACCGACAAGCTCACGCTGGCTTGCGTCCCCGCCTTGGCAGCGTCGTTGGTCGCGGCGATGAGGCGTTCGCGAAGCTGCGTGAAATTGGTGACGAGTGTGCCGTTGACCATCGTGACGCGCGAGCCGGGGCGCTCGATCACGCCGACGGCCGGGGGCGTGCGGGGCGAGTCTTTCTGTGTCAGCGAAGCGAGCTGCTTGGGCGGCAGGGCCAGCAGCGTGTCGTCGTCGGAGGTATCGCCAGCGATAAACCCGATGCGGCCGTCGCGGCTGACGGAGACCGTGAGCGGGACAAGTTGTCTCGCGCCGCTTGCGTCCTTGCGTACGACAACGAGGTCGAGCTTCTTGCCCGCGCTCTCCCGGATGGTGGGGATGCCCTCGGTGACGCTGGGGAACTCGACGGAGCCGAGGCGTGCGAAGACGTCGCCAGCTTGCAGGCCTTGCTCGGTCGCGGCGGGCGTGGACTCCGCGATCTTCATGACCGGCGTGAGCCCGAGCAGGTGCCGATGGACCGCGACGGTGCCGGGGCCGGTGCGAGCTTGATCGACCTGCAACTCGGGCCTGGGTGTGAGCGTGACGTTGACGTGGCGCGTCTCGTCGGCGAACTCGGCCTCGAAGGGCTTGCCGCTCGAGGCGCGAGCCGCGATGGTGAGCGCTTCGGCGCCGGTGATCGCTCGCTGATCGCCGACCCGGACAAGCGTCATGCCCGGCTCGACGCCCGCGAGCCCGATCTTGGCGAGGATCTCTCGCGCCTGCTCGAGTTGAGCCTGGGATTTGACCTTCGGGATGGCGGTCGAGCGTGGCGGATCGACGCCGATGTCTAGGAGTTTGCTGAGCGGGTTCTCGGTTGGGGTGACGGCGAAGTGGAGAGTCTCGGCCACTCCCGCGCGGCGAACGCCAAAGAGCACCGACTTGCCGCGCTCGGCCATCGCGGTGGCCAGCACGAGATCGTTAAAAGAATTCGGCTTCTCGCCGTCGAGTTCGATGATCTCGTCGCCGGTCTTCAGCCCGGGTTCGGTGACGCCGAGCTGAGCGGCGTTCGACGCGATCGTGATCGCGGCGGCCGAGCCCGGTTCCACTTCGCCGATCGCGGCCGGTTCGGTCTTGAGGCCGGTGTTGAACACAATCACGAAGAGGATCGCGGCGAGGATGATGTTCATCACGACGCCCGCCGAGATGACGACCATGCGTCGCCAGGGTTTGCACTTTTGATAGCTGTCGGGCGCGGCGCTGACGGCCGCGGGATCAAGGTCGTCTTGCCCGAGCATTTTCACGTAGCCGCCGAGAGGGAGCCAGTTGAGGCGGTACTCGGTGGGGCTGATGGCGCTCGTAGGGGTGTTCGTTGCGAGGTTGATCGAACGAAGGTACTCGCGCTCGCTGGACCCGCGCCGCAGCCCGAGGCCTTTGCGGTAGGTGAAGATCGGCGGGCCGAAGCCGATGGCGAAAGCGAGAACCCGGATCCCGGCCCAGCGTGCGGCGAGGAAGTGGCCCAGTTCGTGGATGAAGATGATGAAGCCAAAGCCCAGGACGACGAGGAGGAAATCGAAGAACGTGGCGAGAGAAGTCATGAGTGAGCCCATTGCAAGATGGTACGCGGTCGCTGCTTCAGCATCATCGGATAAAAAAAGCCGGGGCGTCACGCCCCGGCTCTCGATTGGACCAGGACGTGTGTTAGTTCTTGTACTTCACGCCGCAGCCGTAGGGCTGGGTCGTGGGGGTCGAGACCTTCTTACCCGCGAGCAGCTCGTCCACGGCCTTGGTGACGTAGTTGGTCTTGCCAGCGGTCTCCGCGCTCTTGTCATCATCGATCGCGCCCGAGTAGGCCAGAATGCCGTCCTTGTTGACGACGTACATGGCGGGAGTGTTCTTGGCGCCGTAGGCCTTGCCCGTCACGCCGGTCTCGTCGAGAAGGACGGGGTACTTCATCGCCCAGTCCTTGACGGCCTTGGCGTTGCGCTCCTTGCCCGAACCGGCCTCGCCGACGGCGTTAGAGTTGATCGCGAAGAAGGCGACTTCCTTGCCCGCGTACTTCTCGACCATGTCGCTGGCGGTCTTGGTCTTGACGTGCTGCTTGACCACGTAAGGGCACTCGGGGCTGAACCACTCGATCACGACGATCTTGCCAGCGAGCGACGAGAGCTTGTGCTCCTTGCCCTCGGTGTCGAAGAGGCTGAAGTCAGGGGCCTTCTTGCCGACGGAAGCGACTTCCACGGTCTTCTTCTCTTCCATGTCCTTCTTGTCGTGTTTGTCGTGTTTTTTCTCGGTGGGCTGCTTGCCCTTGACCGGCGTGCTCGGGGCGGCTGGCTGGAACGCGCTTTGCGCAAAGCTGGAGGTCGAGGGGACCGCGATCGCCACAGCGCCAGCGGCGATCATCGCGAACAAGGTCTTGGTCGTCGTCATCTAAAAAACTCCTGTCCCAATATTCTGGGATCAACATTCGGGCTGGAAGATCGGAACCACTCCGATTGTCCCCGGCCCGTTGGGTTCTCTTTGGATTCCGTGATTCCCTTTGGGTGGCCTTCATAGAAAAATAAATCGCGAAAAAAACGTGAGAGTCACCTCTCGCTGGATCGGCTTTCGCGCGAATTGCGGTCAACCAGATAGTATTCAACCAGACCGCTGGCCGTAAGTTTCATCGCGAGCACGCCGAACAAACGCCTTTCGTCAGCGGGTTCTTTAGGGTCCAGACGCAGGGAAAGCGACGGCCCCTTGGCCTCGGCGTCCTTGATGGGGTCGAGGAACGTCGAGCAGCCCTCGTACGGATAGAACGCCAGCCAGTTCGCGCCAGGCGTGGCGATCTCGACTCGACCCTCGCTCCAAGAGATGCTGGCGGGCGGCTTTTCCGTCGGCCAGGGTTTGGGCAGGGCCGCCCGTGAGGCCGCGAATTTTTCAAGATCCTTTGAGGGCTTGGTGTCTTTCGAGAAAATCGGCAGAGAAAACTGCGTGTCGATCGATTCGAACACGCAGACCTCGCGGCAGACGACCCAATCGATGTGGGCCGAGATGTTCGCGGTGGCCCCGGCCGAGCTAGAAACCGTGCTGGAGATCTCGATCGGGATCAGCAGAGTGACTTCGCCCTCGTAGACATGATCGAGGATTTCGCCAGCCGAAACATGCCGCACCGGCCCGGGCCAGAGGATCTCGCCCGCCTTGAACCCGTCGGGCAGCGTGAGCATTACGCGCACCGGGGTTCCGGTGTCATTCTTGCCGTTCCAATAGACGTGCCAGCCGTCGCGAATCTTGAGGTTCACGCCGATCTGGGTGGCGTGCCCGGGGACGAACGTGGTCTCGGGCGCGATCAGCGAGACGGTCACATGAAGTTCGCTTAGGGGCATGTTTTCCGATGACGCTTGTGGCGGAACGTGAGCCTCGCTTAAGCCGCTCGACCCCAGCAATGCACCGACGAAGATCGCTGCACTCACCAAATAGTTCATACTCGAACAGTGGGGGCCTCGAAAGGGTGAGTCAAGCGGCGGACAAAGGGGGCGCATAAACCAAGGAAGCGTTCTATTGTGATCGTCATGACAACCCTTCTAACGACGCCCGCCGCTCGGCTCCGTTCCATCGTATTGCTGCTCGTTCTATGTGCGGCATTGATAGCAAACGTTGGCTGCTCGCAGAGCCCGACGGACAAGGACATCGTGCGGATCGAGATGACCGAGTTGCGTGATTTGGCCAAACGGGCCGAGACAAGCCCTAAGCGGCTGCTGATCCTCGATGCTCGCTCCGCCCGGGCGTTCCAGGCCGAGCACATCGCCGGTGCGACGAACATGCAGCTCTATGAAGTCAACATGGAACTAGGGACCAAAGCCAGACTCAAGGCGTACAAGGAGATGGTGGTGTATGGCGACGACGCTGGCAGCCCGCCCGGCAAGGGGCTTACGAAGCGGCTGATGGGGGCGGGTTATGACGACGTGCGTTTTTATGCTGGTGGTCTGAAAGAATGGAAGGCCAGCGGATTCCCGACAAAGACGGGAAGTCCGTCGGGAAATCCAGAGGAAAGTCGGTCCGGAAGTCCTCCTGGAGATCCGGCCGAACGGCAGTCAACCCCGAGCGAATTGCCTCGGTAGGCACCGGGCGACCATCGGGCGACGCGATTCCAGCGATCGGCGTATTTGATCGCGGCCCCCTCCCCGTCTACCCTTGCCTCAGTTACAAACAGGGTTCTGTCCCCGATTTTTCTCAGCAGGAATGGAAGAACGAATGGCTGTCCTCGCAGAACGCAGACTTGAGATCGTCGCCGAAAACCGTACCCACCCGACCGACACGGGCTCGCCCGAGGTCCAGGTGGCCATGATCACCGAGCGGATTCGCGACATCGCGGAGCACCTCAAGATCCACGACCACGATTTTCACAGCCGCCGCGGGCTGGTTTTGATGGTGGGCAAGCGCAACCGCTTGCTGAAGTACCTCGCCAAAACCGATCCGCAACGCTATCAGACGCTGATCGCCCGACTCGGGCTCCGCAAGTAAACGAACACCCACCGGCCCGCGATCAGGCATGATCGCGGGCCGATTGTTTTTCTATTTGGCCCGCCTCGACCTGCGGCAGTGGGCACCGGACAGTTGAGAGATTTTTCATTTCGTCGCTCCTCGAACGCTGCGTTTCACGCGGCCTCCTTCGCGGCGACTGCGTTCAAGCGATCCTCTTTCAACTGCTCGATGCCTTCTGCCTCAAGGACCTCTCGGGGAGGCCTGCAACTCGTGCCGCGTGCTGGTGCTGAACAAGCGCCGCGCTGGGCCCGGGTCGCGTCATTTGGGCTCTCACGGAAGGATCAAAATCATGGCAGTTCTTTCTTCTCCCGGCAGCGGCGACCGCGTCATCAAGCTCGAGCGGGCTATCGGCGGACGCACGCTCACTATCGAGACCGGCAAGGTTGCGCGGCAGGCCAACGCCGCCGTCGTGTGTAGCTACGGTGGCAGCACCGTGCTCGCCACCGTCGTCCGGGCCGCCCCTCGCGAGGGCACCGATTTCTTCCCGCTGACGGTCGATTACCGCGAAAAAATCTCTGCGGCTGGCAAGTTTCCCGGCGGGTTCCGCAAGCGTGAAGGCGCTCCCAACGAAAAAGAAGTCCTGACCATGCGGATGATCGACCGCCCGATCCGCCCGCTGTTCCCTGACGGGTTCATCGAAGAAGTTCAGGTCCAGGTTTTCGTGATGAGCCACGACGGCGAGAACGACACCGACGTCCTCGCGGGCACCGCGGCCTCCGCGGCTCTGGCGATCAGCGACCTGCCCTTCGAGGGCCCGACCGCGACCGTCCGCGTGGGCCGCATCCACACCGACGCTGGCCCGCAGTTCGTCATCAACCCCACCGTCAGCCAGCTCGATTTCTCCGACCTAGACATGGTTCTCACCGGCCACAAGGACGGCGTAAACATGATTGAGGTCGGCGCGGCCGAGGTCGATGAGGCGACCACCCTCGCCGCTATCAAGTTCGGCATCGAGTACATCAACGAAACCCTCGGCATGATCGACGAACTGGTCGCCAAGTGCGGCAAGAAAAAGTTCATCGGCGAGCTGGTCCTGCCCACGGCCGAGATCACCGAGAAGGTCAAGAAGCTCGTCGAAAAGCCGCTGACCGAGGCCCGCCAGATCAACGGCAAGCAGGCTCGCAACAGCAAGGTGGACGAGCTTCGCAAATCGACGCTCGACACCCACTTCACGCTCAAGGACACCGGCAACTACGCCGAGTACGCCGCGTCCGTGAAGGCGCGGGCTCACGCCAAGGAAGCGTTCAAGCGGCTGGAAGAGAAGATCACGCGCCGCCTGATCGTCGAGAAGAAGACCCGCGCCGACGGACGAGGACCCACCGACATCCGCGCCATCACCGCCGAAGTGGGCGTCTTCGCCCGCACGCACGGCTCGGCCTTCTTCCAACGCGGCGAGACCCAGTCGCTGGTCTCGGTCACGCTCGGCACGTCCAAGGACGAGCAGATCATCGACGGGCTGATCGCCGAGTACAGCAAGAAGTTCACACTGCACTACAACTTCCCGCCCTTCGCCACCGGCGAAGCCAAGCGCATCACCGGCCCGGGCCGCCGCGAGATCGGGCACGGCGCGCTGGCCGAGCGTTCGCTCCTGGCAATCCTTCCCAGCCCCGATGAGTTCCCATACACGGTGCGAGTCGTCAGCGACATCACCGAGTCCAACGGCTCGTCGTCCATGGCCTCGGTGTGCGGCGGGTGCCTCGCGCTCATGGACGCTGGCGTCCCCATCAAGGCCACCTGCGCTGGCATCTCGGTCGGCCGTTTCTCTGACGACAACGACCAGAACGAGATCTTCGTGACCGACATCATCGGCGAAGAAGATTTCTTCGGCGATATGGACTTCAAAGTCTCCGGCACTCGCGAGGGCATCACCGGCATCCAGCTCGACCTCAAGGCCCGTGGCCTGAAAGTCTCCCAGATCGAAGTCATCCTCGAGCAGGCTCGTGTCGGGCGGCTCGACATCATCACGGTGATGGAGCAGACCATCGCCGCCCCGCGTCCGGCCATTAGCCCGCTCGCCCCGCGCCTGGTTTCGATCCAGATCGACCCAGAGAAGATTGGCAAGCTCATCGGGCCCGGCGGCAAGATGATCCGCTCGCTCCAGGACCGCTACGGCGTTAGCATCGACGTCGAGGACGACGGCAAGGTCACGATCGCGGCCCCGAACGGCGAATCGATCGACTCGGCTCGCGGCGAGATCGAGGCTCTGTGCGCCGAGATCAAGGTCGGAACAATCTTCACCGGCAAGGTCGTTTCGACCAAGGACTTCGGCGCATTCATCGAGCTGGCCCCCGGGACCGACGGTATGTGCCACATCTCGGAGCTGGCCGAGGGGTACGTCAAGAGCGTCGGCGACGTGGTCCGCATCGGCGACATTGTGAAGGTGAAGGTCATTCTGGTGGACGACCAAGGCCGCATCAAGCTCAGCCGCAAGGCCGTGCTGATCGACGAAGCTCGCAAGAACGCCCCTGCCGACCAAGGCGTTCCCGCGAACCACTAAGCCTCTTCTCGCACCAGAATTAATAAATTAATGATCTCACGCGCGCAAGCCGCCCCCTCGGGCGGCTTGTTTCTTGTTGCGTTCTCGTCTCACTTCGTGGTAATCTAGATAATCTCTCTCTCGGGCGCCCTATGTGGGCCGTGCCGATCGGGAGCGCGAACCTCGATCAGTGCCGAGACCTTCGTCCCGGCCGTCGCGTTCGCGGTTCATCTCGGCGGTTCCGACGACGCCCTTTCGTTCTCACACGGCGTCCTATCCGGTTTTTTTGTCTGATCTTTTTTCCCTGAGGGGCGTGCCGTGAGTGAGCAGTCAGCGCAGCATCTTGAAGCCGTCGAAGGCCTCGTCAAATGGTTCGACCCTCGCAAGGGGTTCGGCTTCATCACCGGGCCCGAGGGCCAAGACATCTTCGCGCACTTTTCTGTGATTCAGGGCGACGGCTTCCGCGTCCTTAAGGACGGCTCGTCGGTCACCTACGATGCGATGAAGACTGACAAAGGCTGGCACGCGACGAAGGTCACCCGCAACGAGAGCGCCGAGATTCACGTCGTCCCCAAGCGTGGCTACGAGCGTTCGCCGCGCCGTTAGTCCCGAGTAGGTCGGCTCTCCGAGCCGACTCTTCTCGTCTTCAATCTGCCGCGCCGACGGTCTATCACACCCCGGGCTTTACCTCGTTTTTGCAACCCAGCGCCTTCGCGTGCGGCGCGCCAGCCGCTCTCAAATCTCGATCTTTGAGCCCGACACACGACCAATACTCCCCTGTGCCCGCCACGCTCTCAACATTCCTTCTGGGCCTCGGAACCGGGGCCGCGATCAGCGCGGCGTTCTGGTGGTCGGCCAACCGTCGCGTGGTGCGTGAGGTCCGGGCCGCTGAACGTCGCGCCCGGGCCGCGGAACGTCTCGCCGAACTCGGTTCGATGACCGGCGGGCTGGCCCACGAGATCAAGAACCCGTTATCGACGATCGGGCTCAACGCGCAGCTTCTGGCCGAGGGCGTGGACGAGCTTGAAGTAGACGCCGAGCACAAGGGCCGGCTGCTGCGGCGGATCGGCTCGCTTCGCCGCGAGGTCGAGCGTCTGCGCGGCATCCTTACAGACTTTCTCGAATACGCGGGCGAGCTGCGTCTTGATCCCAAGGCCTCGGACCTCAACACCGTGGTCGAGGAGCTCGCCGATTTTTACATGCCCCAGGCCGAGAAGCAGGGGATCCGGCTGCGCACCGACCTGACACTGGGCCCGCTCCCGGCGTGGATCGATGTGCAAGCTGTGAAGCAGGCGGTGCTGAACCTCATGCTCAACGCGGTGCAGGCCATGGCGTTGACGACCACGACCACGACCACGACCACGACCGCACCGATCGATCAAGCCCAGTTGTCAACGCCCGCGACGCCGCGCGAGCTGATCCTGCGGACCAACTCGGGCCAGGACGCCGAACGCCATCTCACGTCCGTGCTCCACGTCATCGACACCGGCCCAGGCATCTCGGCTGAAACGCTCGCCAAGGTTTTTCAGCCGTATTTCACGACTAAATCTGGGGGAACAGGGTTGGGTCTGCCCGCGTCGCGCCGCATCATCGAGGCCCACCACGGGCGGATCGACATCCACACCGAGCCGGGTCGGGGCACAGATTTCACGATCACGCTGCCGCAGTCCGCGCCACCACCCCCGAGCCAGCCCGCTCGTCATTGGTCAAAGAAACTGAAAAATCGCGGTGAGCACGGCGTGAAATCGCCTAGCGCCTGAACCCCAGCGGCTGCTCCACCAACGCGTACATCTCACGCAGCACGGTCATCCCCAGATACCCCGCGACCGCCAGCCCCGTCAGCACCAGACCGTCGCGCACGTTCTCGTTCCCGAACATCCACGCGCCGCAGCAGAAGCTCATCGCCAGCACGCCGTAGCGAACCAGCTTGTCGGCCATCCGCGGCCCGCGACCGGTGATCTTCGCCTTACGCCACGCGATCAACGCCAGCACCGCGAGCACGCCGCCCACCCACACCGCGGAGCCTGGTTTCACCCATCCGGGCCAGAACCCGCCCCCGAGCTTGTTGCGTGACCAGCCCAGCCAGATCAGCGCCCCGCTCCACGCGGCCCATCCCGCGACGGTCATCACCCACGCCCGCGACGAGACGGGCGGGATCTTCCGCCCCAGCACGTGAGCCGCGGCATTGATCGTCGTCATGAGCGTGAGCACCACCCACACCGGGACCAGAAAACTCAGGTGCGAATTCGGCACGAGCATGTGCCCGCTATAGATCAGCCCGTAGGACACAAACCCGAAGGCTGGCACGAACCGTGCGGCCCCGTTGAAGACCAAGATCGCGCCCGCGAGAAGGATCGTCAGCAGCACGGCCCGGATGCCAAAGGGGGTGGCTCCGAGCACGGCGACGATCAGCGCAGAAGTGACGAGAACCACGGCCGTGTCCATGCCCGCCGCCCCCGAAACCAAGGGCCTCTCAGGCTTGAGTGCGCGATCACGCCGCAGGTCGAGGATGTCGTTGAGCGCCATCCCGAATCCAAAGAGGCCCAACGCGTTGGCGGCGGAACTGGCGAGCAGCAGCCAGAGCGGCTCGGCCATGAGCGTGGTGTGTGCCGCCTCGGCCGTCTCCTGCCGCGTCCACAGAATCACGAACCACGCGTTGGCGACCACCGCGAACGCGGTCGAGACACGAGAGAGCCGCAGGATCGGGCTGAGCCGTTCGAGTATCCAGTGCATGAGCCCGATCCTAGTGACCGTCTTGAGGTAGGAGCGGCTCTCCAAGCCGCTCGCCGCATCGTGCGCGATTGAACGTCGTGCGGATTAGGCCGCTCTCGCTGGATCACGCCCTCGCGCCGGTGCCTTGAATCGGAACTACCATGTAGCGCTCGAATGGCGAAAACCATCCAAAAAACTCGTGCTGTTCCGTCGACCCCGGCCGTGCGCCCCGTGGCGATCGTCGTGAGCCTTTATACGCGCACGGTGACAGACGCTCTGCTGGTGGGGGCTCGTACGGAGTACGCGTCTCGTGGGGGCCAACCCGCGAACCTCGCGATTTATGAGGCCTCCGGAGCCTTTGAGGTGGTGCCGCTCGTTCTAGCCGCCGCGATGACAAACAAGTTCGCTGCGGTGGTCGCGCTGGCCTGCATCATCAAGGGCGAGACCAGTCACGACCAGATTCTCGGGCACGCGGTGACGCAAGGCCTTGTCGCTATCACGCTGCAGACCGGCGTCCCTGTGGGGCTTGGCGTGCTCACCGTTGATACCCCGGCTCAGGCCGAGGCTCGAGCTGGCGGCACGCACGGCAACAAAGGCCAGGAAGCGATGGCGGCCGCACTCGACACGGCGCTGCAAATCGAAGCGATCAACTCTGCGAAGATCGGGTCCACGCGGGCCAATCTCGTGCGCAATTTCGTGACCAAGCCCCTGATTAAATCCAGGCCATCCGCGGCCCGCGTCACCCGAAGCCTTCCCGACAAAGCTCGCCGCGGAGGGCGATCCTGACATGGCCACACCACGCGACATCCGCAAGCTCGCCTTCCAGGCGCTCTACCAGCTCGACGTGCGCGGCGAGGCCACGCCCGAGGAGCTGACCGCCTCCGTCGCCGCCGAGTCCGAGCTCTCGACCAAGGCCGTCGCCACGGCGGTCGCGCGAGCCATCGCCGCGTACAAGGACCGCGCCAAGGCCGACAAGATGATGGAAGAGCTCGCGCCGGGCTGGCCCGCGTACCGGCAGGCGGCCGTGGACCGCGCGATCCTTCGTTTGGCTCACTGGGAGATGACATCCGGGCTGACCAGCCCCAAGATCGTTGTCAACGAGGCTGTCGAGCTGGCCAAGGCTTTCAGCACCGACAAGTCTCCCGCGTTCGTCAACGGGCTGCTGGACAAGGTGCTCAAGCAGGTCGTGGCTGCGGGCATCACCGGCCCGCTCGTGCCGCAGGACGCGCCAATGAGCGACATCTCTCCCGACGAGGCCCTGAGCTAAATCGCTTCGCTCGTCCCGCATCCCTCGATCCCTCATCCCTCGATCCCTTCCCCCCATGAGTTTCTTCAAAACCATCATCTCCAAGCTCAAGCAAGGCCTGGACAAAACGCGCGAGTCGTTCGTCTCCGGGCTGCGCTCGATCCTGCTCGGGAGAAAACTCGACGAGCAGTTGATCTCGGAGATTGAATCGCGCTTGATCCAGGCCGATGTCGGCGTGAAGACCACCGCACGCCTCATCGACGCCATCCGCAGCGATTTCCGCTCCGGAAAGGTGGACAAGGGCGAGCAGGTTCTTGACTACCTCAAAGAAGAGCTCAAGCGCATGTGGCCCGAGAGCGACCGCCGCCTGCTGCTGCGGCCCAAGGGCCAAGGGCCGACCGTCATTCTGGTCACCGGTGTCAACGGCGTGGGCAAAACTACCAGTATCGCCAAGCTCTGCTCGCTGCTCAATTCTCAGGGTCATTCCGTGATGCTCGGCGCGTGCGACACCTTCCGAGCTGGCGCGGTAAGGCAGCTTGAGATCTGGTCCGAGCGGTTGAACGTGCCTGTGGTCAAGGGTCAGCAGGGCGGCGACCCGGCTTCCGTGGCGTTTGACGCCTGCACGGCCGCGAAGGCACAGGGCGTCGATGTGCTCATCCTCGACACCGCAGGCCGATTGCACACGCAGGACCCGCTCATGCGGCAGCTCACGAAGATCCGCTCGGTCGTTTCGCGCCAGATCCCTGGCGCGCCGCACGAGGTTCTGCTGGTTCTTGACGCCACCAGCGGCCAGAACGCCCTGCGCCAGGCCGAGGAGTTCGGCAAGGCCGTCGCCACCGCGCCCGAGCATCAGGGCATCACCGGGATCTTCCTCACGAAGCTCGACGGCACCGCCAAGGGCGGCATTGTTATCGCCATCAAGGACACCACGGACATCCCCGTGAAATTCATCGGCGTCGGTGAAACCCCCGAGGACGTGCAGGCCTTCGACCCTGCGGCGTTCGTGGATGCGCTCTTCGCGCCGTAGCCCGCTCTGAAGTACCACCACCCGCGATCTGGGGGGGTAGCTCGCACGTCGCGTGAACTCTTCTTTTCAACCGCGCTCGACGTGAGCGGCCTTTGGGCCGATACCTACCTCGACACCTCACACGGAGCGCAGCATGAGCAAAGCACCCAGCATCACGGGCGACATCCTTCTCGACGCGGGCACCAACGAGCTCGAGGTTCTGGTTTTCCAGCTCGCCGGTGGTTCCTTCGGGCTCAACGTCGCCAAGGTTCGCGAGGTGATCCGTCCGGTCCAGGCCGTGGCCGCCCCGCACCAGCACAGTTCGGTGCTGGGCATGTTCACGATCCGCGGTTCGGTCCTCCCTGTGGTTGACCTGGCCGCCCACCTCGGGCTCGTCGATCGCACCGCCGAGACTAAGCGCGAAGAGGGCCGGGTCATCATCACCGAGTTCAACGGCACCAAGACCGGGTTCCTGGTGGACGGTGTCGAGCAGATCCACCGCGTCAGTTGGTCCAAGGTCCAGCCCGCGCCCGAGGTCAACATCGGAAGCGAAGAATCAGGGGTCAAAGGCTGCACCACCGGCGTGCTAGAGCTCAACGGCCGGCTCGTGCTGATGGTTGACTTTGAATCCGTCGCCGACTCGATCCTCGCCGAAAAGCGTCTGCACGTTGAGAGTGTCGAGAACACAATGAACATCGACCGCGGGTCCAAGCGTGTGGTCATCGCCGAGGACTCGCCCTTCGTGCGGCAGCTCATCCAGAATATCTTTATCAACTCGGGCTACACCAAGGTCGAGGTGTACGGCGACGGCCAGGCCGCGTGGGAGGCCGTCTCCAAGCCGGGGCCGACCATCGACGCCATCGTCAGCGACATCGAGATGCCGCGCATGGACGGGCTGCACCTCACGCGAAGGATCAAGGAAACCCCGCACCTCAAGGGTGTCCGCGTCGTCCTCTTCAGCTCGCTCGTCAGCGAGGACAATCTGAAGAAGGGTCAGCAGGTCGGGGCTGACGCGCAGATCTCAAAGCCCGAACTCTCCGAGATGGTCACGCTTGTGGATCGGATCGTGAGTGGGCTGCCAGTAGATTCTGACAAGATCGCGAAGCGATCGTCCAAGGCCGCGGCCTGAGGCTGATTCGAATCTGGCGCAACGACGCGGCCGCCGACTGTCGGACGGACCATCGCGACACGTCGCTACTTTGGGAAACGAGCGTGCGCCACGCCGACGGTCCCCAGCGCGTCGATGAGCCTGGCCGCGTCCGCTTCGAGGACGATCTCGGTGCGGTGGTTGAGTCGCAGGAACGACTCGCGCTCGACGTGATCGAGAAACGTCATCAGCGAGTCGTAGTACCCGCAAATATTGAGTAGCCCGACCGGCTTGCCGTGGATCCCCAGCTGAGCCCAGGCCAGAATCTCGAACAGCTCGTCGAGCGTCCCCAGCCCGCCGGGCAGCCCGATGAACGCGTCGGCCAGCTCCGCCATCATCGCTTTTCGCTCGTGCATGGTGTCGGTGATGTGCAGCTTGGTGATTCCCGTGTGAGCGAGCTCACGCCCTTCGAGCAGCTTGGTAATGACGCCGATCACGCGCCCACCCGCATCGAGCGCGGCGTCGGCGACGGCCCCCATCAGCCCCGCGCGGCCGCCGCCGTAGATCAACGTGATCCCGCGGGTCGCGAGCGTCTTTCCAACCAGCTGGGCGGCCTGCGCGTAATCGGCTCGTCCGCCGTTGCTCGCCCCGCAGAAGACACACACACGTTCGATCGGTCTGGGCATGGTTGGGATCTTATCTGGAATCTCAAACGCGAGCGTTCTTCGTTGCGTGTGTGTGGTGAGTCGGCAAGTTCCCTCGCGTTGGGGTGGGGCTCTTTCTGCACACGCGAGGTGTGAGACGAACTCGGCCTACTTCTTGACGGTGACAGAGACCTCCGCGCCGTCCCGCCCGTTGCCGCTGGACACGCGCGGCGAACCGTCCGCGCCCGCATCGACCACGTTCACCACGATCCCGCGGTCAGGCCGCTTCATGCTGCCCTCGGATTTCTTCAGCGTGACCGAGATCGTGTCGCCCTTCTTTTCGGCGTGGTACGTGGACAGAAGGAACTCACCTTTCTGATAGCCCCAACCCTCGCCAGCGTCCTCGTAGAGCGTGCCGTCGGCCTTCCCGTTCGCGTCCAGCGCGACGTACAGCGTCAAGGGGTTCAGCGGTTTCTCATCGACAAACTCGATCTTGGGCCCCGCAGGAACGATCGACCCGCCGCGCAGGTAAAGGTCTGGCAGGTCCGCCACGCCCGCTTCGCCCTCGAACGCCAGCTTGTGCCAGATCCCCTTGGGCAGCACCGGCACGCGCGTCGAATCGGGCACGACCTGCGCGACCACCATCAGCCCGTCGCCGATCAGGAACGCGTCGTCCTCGCTGCGCAACGCCTGGTCCTTCGGATCGGCAAAGAACAGCGGGCGTGCGACCGGCAGCCCGATCGTCGCGGCTTCGTGAAAGAGCGTGTAGTAGTACGGCATGAAGAGGTAACGCCGATCAAGCGCGGCCTTGCAGGTCTTCTCGACCTCGGGACCGAACGACCACGGCTCCTTGTCGATGTTCCCTTTGCCCGTGTGCCCGCGGCTGAACGGCAGCATCGATCCAAAGCCCATCCAACGCGCGAAGAGCTTGCCCTCCTGCCCCGCTGGCCCGTTGCCCGCGAACCCGCCGATGTCGGGCCCCGAGAACGGTTGACCCGACAGGCCGAGGTTCAACGTCATCGAGATCGACTCTTCCAGGTGAGGCCAATCCGCGGTGTTGTCGCCGGTCCACGACGCGGCGTAACGGTGGCTGCCCATGTAACCCGCACGCGAGAGCACGAACGGCCGCTTGTCGGGGTTGGCGGCCATGATCCCCTCGCGGCTTGCTTTGACCATCAGCATTCCGTACACGTTGTGATACCGCGCGTGAGTGCCCGGCCCGCCCAGCTCGGCATCAGCGCGATGGACGTTCTCTTCAGGCATGGTTTTGGACTTGACGTTGAACACGGCTGGCTCGTTCATGTCGTTCCATACGCCGTCGATGCCCGTCGCCATGAAGTCTTTATAGATACCGGCCCACCACGTGCGCGTCTCTTTCCGCGTGTAATCCGGGAACACGCACATGCCCGGCCAGACCTCGCCGTTATAGTCCGTCGTGCCGTCCGCCGCTTTGACCCACGCATCGACCGTGTTGCCCTGATCGAACACGAAGTAGCCCTCCTCGGCCTTGATCCCCGGGTCGATCATCCACACGTTGTGGAACCCGTTTTGATGCAGCCACGCGTTGTGAGCTTTGGGATCAGGGAAGTACTCTTTGTTCCACGTGAAGCAGCGGAACCCGTCCATGTAGTCGATGTCGTGCCAGATGACGTCGCAGGGGATGTCGCGCTTGCGGAACTCGCTGGCGATCTCCTGGACCCTTGCATCGGGGTAGTAGGAATAGCGGCACTGGTGATAGCCGATGGCCCACTTGGGCGGCATGGTGATCGTGCCCGTCAACTGCGCGAGCTCCGCGACCACTTCCTGCGGCGAGGGTTTGTCGATGACGATGACGGGGAACTGCCGGCCTTCGGCGCTGAATCGCACGAACCCGGCCGATCCCGGCGTGCCCGCGACCTGAACTTCACACCGGTATGTCGTGTCCGCGAGCACGCCGAAGGCCGAGCCGTCGTCACGGACCGCGAGCACCCACGGGTGCGACTTATAAAGCGATACGGCCGTGTCGTCGTAGCCGTATGCGTCGGTGTTCCACGTCGTGATCGTGCGCCCGTTGCGGAGCAGCGGTCCCGAGACCTCGCCGGTGCCGTAGAGGCTGGTGCCGGGCGCAAAGTCAACCTGGGCCGCGACCTTCGCGCCCGACGCGCCGCCCACGCTTCCCATGCGGACCAAGACCGGGAACCCTGCGGGCACCGGGCCGATCGAAGGCATGGGCTTCACGAGCGCAAAGGACGGCAGCGCGTTCTTCTTGGTCTCGGCGGAGGCGAAGAACCGCACCACGCCGTCGGCGAGCTTTTCAGAATCCTCGGCGCTTGCGGCCGCGAGCGTCACATGCCCGGGTGCCGCGGCGACGTTTGTCGCCTGCGCGAACGCGGGCGTGCTGAACGCGGGGGCGAGCGTCCCGGCCGTGATGGCGATCGCGGAACAGAGCGTCGGGACGTAACGAGCGAGACGAAGAGAGTTTCTTGGAGACATTCATGGGCTCCTGCGTTGTTGAACGGGGTCAAGATCGAGGACGGACAAGCGTGGCGGCCAGGTCTGGCGATCTCGGCGGGCGAGCGTCGCGTGACCAAGGGCCTTGAGGATAGAGCCGACTGCTTCAGTCGAGCGGCTCAGAGAGTTCGTGAAAAATCCGGGTCCAGCGGGTCGATCGCGGTTTATCGGCATGAGTCGCAAAGCGAGCTTTTGAGGGCTTGGGCCACATTCGGCGGCGGTGCATCCGCAAACGTGCCTGAACGGAGGCCAGAGAGTATGTCCACCGTTGCCGGGCGTGGTGTTCCAGAAAATTGATGAAAATAACTGAAACTTGGTTCCATTCTGCCGCCGTATGGATCATACTTGAGAGTCGCCGCAGGGTTTCGGAGCCGTTCCCCGGACCTCAGCGGCGCGGGCACGCAGCCGAAGTCCGTGTGCCGTGTTCGAAAACCGATCGACGATCTAGAAAAGGGATTCATCCATGACGATGACGCGCCCAGGCGCTTGCGGGTACTCCGTGTTTGGCCTTCGCACCGCTCACGCGGCGATGGCGATGTTGGCTCTCGCAGCGGGTTCGACGGTGACGCTCGCGCCCGCCAAGGCCGATCCACCGGTGATCCTCCAGTGGTTCGAGTCGCGTTGGACCGACATGGAACGCCGCATGCCCGACTTCTTCCTCGCGGGCTACGGCGGCGTCTGGCTTCCCTCTCCGGTCAAGGCGTTCGCCAGCAGCAGCGCGGGCTATGACACCTTTGATCGCTTTGACCTCGGCAGGCCCGGCGCGCAGACGACCTACGGCACCGAGCAGTATTTCAGGGCTCTCGTCGATGAGTTCCACCAAGCTAACGGGCTGGTGTATATCGACGCGATCCTGAACCACAGCTCCGGCCGCCAGACCAGCATCAGCTTCCAGCAGGCGGGCGGGTACCCCGGCTTCTGGATGGCCTCGGCCAACACCATCACGACCAAGCAGCCCACCGACAACTGGGGCGATTTCCACAACGGCATCGCGTCGGGCTATTACCAGTCTGAGAACCCCGGCGGCGCGCGGTACGACCTGCAACGAGGCGACCTCGTTGCGCTGATCGATATCGCGCAGGAATCCAACTTCTCTTTCATTCGCCAGCCGGTGGCCGCGAACGCGCAGAACATCCCCGCCGGGACCACGTACAACAAGCCCGACGCCAACAACTATCGCTATTACCCCGATCGTCAGCTGACTCCCAAAGCCGTGAGCAACCCCGGCACCGCGCGCAACCCTGGCACCAACAACTTCACGTTCTATCCCTACAACACCGTCGATCCCTTGCAGGGTGACCCCGTCGCCGATAACGGGACCGGCATGCTCATGCGCTGGACGCAGTGGATGCTTGACGAGCACAAGGTCGACGGCTTTCGTTTCGACGCCATCAAGCACGCCCCCAGCTGGTTCTGGGACACGTTCATCGACGCCGAGATGTTCGAGCGCCGCAGAACCCCCGACGGTCGATTCGTTACGCCGTTCTCGTTCGGCGAATGCGTCGAGAGCAACCAGTACACCTACGACAACTTCGTCCGCAAGCCCAACAACAACAACCGCGCCGGCGACACCTGGGGCAACCGCGACTGCCTCGATCTCAACGGCGCCGGCCAGCTCCGCAACATCGTCAACGACGGCGGCACCAACACCTGGCAGAACGCCATCAACAACCACCTCGATAACTCCGACAACTTTAACGACGGCACGCTGGGCGTGAACCACGTTTTCAGTCACGACAACGGCACCACCGGCGATGGTAACTCTGCGCCCGTCGATGCCACCCTTCGCCAGATGGGTCTTCCCCAGAACGCCTACACCGTTATGAAGCCCGGACAGAGCCTCATCTATCACAACGCCCGCGGCATCAACCGCTCGGGGGGGTTCTGGCCCAAAGGTGGTATCCCCATCGCGCTGGGCGTGGATCCCGCGAGCAACGTTCCCAACCCTGTCATCCCTCGCGTGGTCCAGCTTCACAACTGGGTCGGCCGCGGCCAGTTCTATCCAATCAACAACACCGACACCGTCAACAGCTCGCCCGCGGACGTGCTCATCTTCGAGCGCCGCCGTGATCAGGGCGGCGGCCTTTTCTCGGGCAACGTCCTCGTGGGCGTGAATGATTCCTACAGCAACGGCTTCCAGACCCGCAACGTCCTCACGACCTTCCCCGCGGGCACCCGCCTCGTTGAGCTGACCGGCAACGCCGCCGATCTCGTCGTGGACCCGTCCAACGTGGTCGCTGACGTGCTCATCGTCGGCGTTGACCTGCGCGTGACCATCACCGTCCCCAACAACAGGAACCCCAGCGGCGTCGAGACCAACAAGGGCTTTGTCGTGTACGCCCCGGCCATCCCGTCGGGCGTCGTCACGTTCACGAACGTCACGTCCACACTTCCCGCCGACGCCGCGGGCACCTCGAGCGCTCGTCGTCGCATCGCGTCGATCCCCGTGATCACCACGAACTTCTTCGAGATCCAGCTCACAACCACCAAGGGCGACCCCGGTGCCGCCAACAACAACGATGCCGACGACTCGGCGGCCTTCCGCATCAATCAGGGTTATCAGGACTGGAACGGCAACCCGACCGACAACGTGCCCTACACCGACGACGCCATCCCCGGCTACGACCGCTTTTCCTTCGCCCAGCCTCTGGCCAGCACTTCCAACGTCAACGGGATATACAGGCAAACCATCAACGCGACCCTGCTCCCCGAGGGTTACAACTACATCTCGACGGCCGCCTTCCGCAAGCGCCCCGCCAACAACGACCCGCTCTTCCGTGAAATCCGCAGCGTGGTCTACATCGACCGCCAAGGCCCGAGCACCAGCCTCGTGGACGCCAACGCGGTGATCACGGCGACCTCGTACAAGTTCACCGCCAAGGCTCTCGACCGCACTTCCACCCGCATGTACGTCATCTACGACCTTCCCTCGGGGACCGACGCGATCGCGTACGCCAACTCTAACCCCGCCACCCTCGCCACCCGCAACGACCGCTACGAATGGTTCCGCACCATCACTGGGCTGCAGCACGGCTTCCGCGCCATCACCGTCGTCGCGTTTGAAGAATCCGGCAACGCCTCGGCGACCGCCTCCAGCGTCTTCATCGATCTCTGCGGCGCAGACTTCGACAAGGACGGCTTCGTCAGCGGCGAAGATTTCGACGCCTACGTCGCGGCCTTCGAGCTCGGCTCGGTCGCCGCGGACTATGACGGCGACGGCTTCGTAACGGGCGAGGACTTCGACGCGTTCGTGGTCGACTTCGAGGCTGGCTGCTGATCGCGCTCGTTCTCGGCATCATCACGCTCGCTGGAGAGGATCACACGCCCGCCGTAGCACTTAATGAGCCGTCTTCCGTGCAATAAAAAACTCATCCGACGGCGGATGAGTTTTTTTACGAGTTTAAGGTTCTTTATGCTCGCGGGGGCTCAGCACATCGTCAGCCCGCCGTCGACGCAGATCGTCTGCCCGGTCAGGAACCCCGCCTCGTCGCTGGTGACGTACGCCACCGCTGCCGCGATGTCCTCGGGCGCGCCCAGCCGCTTCACCGCCATCAGCTGCAGCACGCCCTCCTTGACCTGCGGCGGCAGACCCTCGGTCATGTCCGTCGTGATAAAGCCTGGCGCCACGGTGTTGCAGGTGATGTTCTTGCTGCCCATCTCGCGCGCGATTGTCTTGCCCAGCCCGATCAGCCCCGCCTTGGCCGCGGCATAGTTGGCCTGCCCCGCGTTGCCTACCACGCCGCTGGTCGAGCTGATGTTCACGATGCGCCCGAACTTGTTCCGCATCATCAGCCGTGCCGCCGCGCGGATCGCCACGAACGCCGACGTCAGGTTCGTCTGCAGCACCGCGTTCCAGTCTTCGTCGCTCATGCGCAGGGCCAGCCCGTCCTTGGTAATGCCAGCGTTGTTGACCAGGATGTCCAGCCGACCGTGGTCCTCGCCGATCTTCTCGATCGCCGCGCCGAAGGCCTTGGAGTCCGCGACGTCCACCGCCACGACCGATGCTGTGCCGCCCGCCTGCTCGATCATGAACTTCACTTCATTGAGCGGCCCGACGCTGCGGCTGACCAGCACCACGTGCCGCGCTGGCTGCGCACTCCCGAACCCCGGGTTCGCCAGCCGCAACGAGATCGACTTGCCGATGCCCCGGCTGGCCCCGGTCACCACCGCGATTCTTTTGAGAGAAGTCTCTGTCAACGGTCACCTCGTTCGAATCTGCTGAATACGCCGCGTTCCGACAGAGGCCCAACGCAGCGTGATGAAAAACTTCTCAATACCTTGAATCGACCACATCTTCAGTGCCGCGAAGGCCTCACTCGCGCTCGCCCGAATTCCCGCCCGAATTCCCGCCCGGATTCGGAATATTCACCGGCCCGTTGGGCGTGCTGCGCCGGCGCGTGGGCGTGCCCGATTCTTCGGGGGCCGCGGGCTCTTCCGCCTTGGGTGCGGCACCCGGCAGCGTCTCCTCTTCACCCGGCTTGGCCGCGGCGGAGGGCGCGGGCGCGGAACTCACCACCGACAACGACGCCATGTCAAACTCCGAGGCCCGCGCCAAGATCAGGTTCCGCGTCGGCACCGCCGAGAAAACCACCGCCGGGCCGGTTGTGTTCGCCTTCCACGCCAGCGGGTACGCGCTGCCGACCTCCTGCACCGCGAGCACCAAATCGCCGCCGCTGCTGAGCTTTGCAACGCGCACGGCCTCGATCTTCTTCCCCGTCGATTCTTCCCACGCGCCGCTCGCCTGCAGCTCGCTGAGCACGCCCTTGCCCGCCGCGTCGATCATCGACTCGAACTTCTTGGCATCACCGCGAGCCAGCGCGTCCGCCAGCTCGATCACCGCGCGAGCTAGCCGCTCGTCCGTCGGCGCGTTCGCGGCCGGGAACTGCACGCGAGCGTCGGCTTTCATCGCCTGCATCAGCCCATCCACCTTGATCGGCTCCGGTGCTGGCGGCGGTGGCGGTGGCGGTGGGGGAGCTGGCGGCGGAGCGACCTTCTTCTTCTCGCACCCACCAACACCCACCGACAGACCAGCGCTCAGCACCGCGACACCGGCGTACACCGCGATAATTGGCATCCCGCCGCGAACCGCGGCCGAAGCAACCATCACGCAAGCCAAGGCCCCGCGCCCCGATCGATTCATCTGCATTGTAAGCTCCCTCGAAGAATCAGAATCCGAACCCTCTAGATCTAGTTCTGAATCTCGTGAGGCAGGTTTTCAACCTGCCTCTACTCTTTCTACTTCTTGGTTCTGAAACAGCCTCTTCACTCGTTCCTCATGGAACTCATCGTAAATCCTACGCGGAAGCCGCATCCCCCGCCGCCGCTGGCGTGTCGTGCGTCTGCACCTTGATCGTCTTCTCGATCCGCCTCATCAACCCCGCCAGCGTTTTGCCCGGCGCGACCTCGTGGTACTCGCCCTTGACGTTGGCCGCCATCCACTGGCACGACTGCGACCAGCGCACCGGGCTCGTCAGTTGCTCGACCAGCCGCCGCCGGATCGAATCGACCGATGCCTCGTGCGGCAAGCTCGTCACGTTCGACACCACCGTACAGCGCGGAGCCTTGATCGGCGTCTTGGCCAAGGCCGCCGAGAGACGGTCCGCCGCGGGCTTCATCAACGGCGAATGGAACGCCCCCGCGACGACCAGCATCGTCGCCCGCAGCCCCATGCCCGAGGCCGCCGTCGCCGCTCGCTCGCACGCTGCCTTGTGCCCGCTCAGCACGATCTGCCCCGGCGCGTTGAAGTTTGCGCACACCAGCACGTCTGACTGCCGGGCCTGATCGCACACCGCCAGCGCCTGGTCTTCGTCCGCGCCGATCAACGCGACCATGCCGCCCGCCTGCGATTCCGCCGCGTCCTGCATCGCCCGCCCGCGCAGCGTCACCAACTCCAATCCCTCCGCGAAGCTCATCGCCCCCGCGATCACCAAGGCCGTGTACTCACCCAAGCTCAGCCCCGCCGCCGCCGCGATCGGCTGCTCGCCGTTGCCCATGCTTAGCCTCGCCAGCATCCCGCGCCAGCACGCGATCGAGGTTGCAAAGATCGCTGGCTGGCTCGCGTCGGTCTGGTTCAGCCGCTCGCCCGGCCCGCCGAAACACAGCCTGGACAGGGGCGTGCCGAGCCGATCCCCGAGAACCTTGTCCGCCTCGCCGAACACCGCGCGAGCCTCCGGAGAAGCGTCAAACCAGCTCTTGCCCATGCCCACAGCCTGGGCCCCCTGGCCGGGACAGATCACGATGTACGGTACCAAGGGTTGAGTCATCGGCTCAATCATACGAGGCTCGAGCCCGAGAGGGATAGCAAACCTTTGCCGATAGCCAATTCCTCATTCTCTCTTCAGCCCTCATCAATCCAGCCAGTCCCTAGCCTTCAACCGCTCGGGCACATACGTCTCCGTGACGTACGAGATGTCCTTGGTGATCAGCGATTCGACTTCCATCTTGAACCCGTTGCTGAGCAGCTTTGCGATCTCCTTCTGCCAGCCCTTGTGCCCCTTGAACCACGGGTAGGCCGCGATCTGATTGGCCCGCGAGATGTCCTTGTCGTTGAGCGCGATCTGCACGTCGTCCGAAAGATCGCATCGTTCATAATCGATCGCGCGGATCCCCAAGAACTTCGCCTCGGGAACCGCCATCCGCTCGCTCTCGAACGCCAGCGAGATCGAACCCTGCTTGATCACGCTGAAGATGTAGTGCCCCCACGGGTCGCAATCGAGCAGGCAGTACACGGGCAGCTTGAGCTCGTCGCTCATCCGCCGCAACAGTCGCCGGACACCGCGCGTCGGCTGCCCACTTCCTTCCGTGAGAATGCAGTTGTGCGTCTCCCAGAACCGGTCCTCGTTGAACCGCCCCCACACCGTGTCCTTCTCGACGTGAAGGATGAAGTCGGCCTCGCACTTTTTGAACTGGATCACGTTGGGCTCGACAATCCCGGGGACCGCGTACCCGCCCGTGCCCATGCGGCGGCAGTTGATCTCGTCTCCGTTATCGATGATCGTGATGTTGCCCGCCATCGTGCCGCGTTTTTTCGCGTACACATGCAACTCTTCGCGCAACGAACCCAGCGTGACTTCAAGGTCTTCGAGCACGCCGTCGGACTCTTCCTGGTCCGCGAAGGTCTTCTCTTTATTGGGCGCGCCCTGGATCGTGTGCAGCGCCTTGTAAAACATCCCGCGCAGGCTCGATGTTTTATCGACCTCGATCAACTCCTTGATCGACTGCCCGTGCAGCAGCGTCTGCATGAACCCCTTGGCCTGGTTCAGATTAAAAAGTTGCCGCTCCTGCTTGGCGTCGCCCATCTGAAGTATGCCGCGTTTCTTATCCCAGATCGTGTTGCCAGCCGAGCGCGTGGGAACGTGGATCGTCGGCTCTTTCCCCGCGAAGGTGGCCCGCGTCACGGTGTCCGCCAGCGACACGATCTTCTTTTCAGTCACGACATCGCGAGCCTTGTCCGAACCGCGACGTGGCGTCGGTGCTGTCTTTGCCGCAGATTTGTCCGCGAGATTTTTCTGCGATTTCCCCGCCGATTTCGCCGCCGATTTCGATATCTCCGGAGCAGTTCTTTTGGCCATAGTCCCGGAGAGTACCCACGCCGCGCCGAGTGATCGACCAGAAATGATCGCGCTCTCCCGCTCTACTCGTCCAGATGCAGGTCCATCAACAGCACATCCAGCACCCTCCCAAACTTCTCCCCGCACCGCCGCATCGTCCCGATCGCCCGATACCCCAGCGACTCGTGCAACCCCACCGACCCTGGCGCTGGCAGCGCGATCCGCGCGATGAACACTCGCACCGCCGTCCGCGCTCTTGCCGTCTCAATCAACTCCTTCACCAGCCGCCGCCCGAGCCCGGTGCGATGGTGCGAGGGCTGGATATAGACCGAGCTCTCCGCCGTCCGCGCGTACGCCTGCCGCGGCGACCACTGCGAAAGCCCCGCCCAGCCCGCGACCATCCCCGCATCATCAACCGCCACGATCGCTGGGTACGAGTTAGCCCCGTGCGCCAGCAGCCACGCCCGCTTTTCCTCCGGCGTTTTCACAACCGTCTCGAACGTGGCCGTCCCGCGCAGCACGTGCTCGTCATAGATCGCGAAGATGCCAGCAAGGTCGTCAAGTGTGGCGAGTCGGGTTTGCAAGTTCTCATTCCGTGCCGGGCGTTCCTGGATACCGCCGCCGATCTATCGCAATGCGCCAGCCGAGGGAATGCTCAGCGCCCTGTACCCATACGGCCCCACAACCACCGACACCGCGCGCCGATCCGCCGCGCTCACGACCACAGCGTCCGCCGAGGCCGCACCCGGTAGATCATCGAGCACGAACCCGTCCGCGTTAAGCTGCCGCGAAAGATCCACCGACACCGTCACGGCCTTCCCGCTCAAGTTGATCGTCACCAACACCGTCTGCTCTGCTGTGCCTCGCACGAACGACCACACTGCGGGGTCCGACGCTGGTATCGGCGTGTACTCCCCGCGCCGCAACGCCACGCTCTCACGCCGCACACGGATCAGCGATCGGTACGTCTCCAGCAGCGACCCCGCGACGCCAGCCTGCTCCTCCACCGACCTTCCGTCGTGATCGCGCGAGAGCCGCTTGCCGTACGCCGTCGCGCTCTGCGCAAAGTAATTCGTCATCGGTGCGCCCGCCACCGCGTTCCACTTCATCGGCTCGCGCATCGGGATGTCGTTGGCGTCCCCACCGTAGTCCGCCTTCTTGCCCAGCATCCCCAGCTCGTCGCCGTAGTACATGATCGGCGCGAACGGCTGAAGCATCAGCACCGCCGCCGCGGCCTTGGCCCGCCCCGCCGTCTCGGCTTTATCCGCGCCGATCGCCGACGTCAGCCGATCCACATCGTGATCGCCGATGATCCCTAGGAACGTCCGCTCCTTGGGCTGGCTCGCCACCGCGTTCCCCATCGCGCTGTACAGCTTCTCCGCTCGCTCGGCTCGCAGCGCATCACGGGCCGCGAACTCGAAGGGCTTCGTGAACGACGCATCGTGTACCGCCAGCAGGTCCGCCCCTGTGCTCTCCCACGCCGCCTGCTCAACGAACGTGAACACCGACGGGTTCACACTTTGCAGCGCTGCCTTCCATTCACGCCAGAAATCATCGACGTTGTACCCCCAGCCGTCTGGCCCCTGGTTGTACTTTTCCCACACGTGATCGAGCCGGTACCCCGCGACGCCGTCCGACGGGTCGTCGTCGCCGTTGGGATCTAGCCAGTGCTTGCACCACTCGATGACCTGCTTCCGCGCCAGCCCCGTCCCGTTCGGCGGGTTGCGAAGATCCCAGTTCACAAACCCGACCGTCGCGCCCGTCCATGTTTTGAAGTCGTAGCCCGTGAACTGCGTCTTCGCGTCGTTCGTGAACGCCAGCCACGACGCGTACTCGCTCTCGGGCTGCCCTCGCGCGCCCTTGAAATACACCGAGTTCTGGCTGATCCCGTACACGACCAGATCGAGATACACCCTGATCTGCCGCGCCTTGGCCTGCGCGACAAAGTTCAGGAACTTCGCTTCATCTCCGAACCACGGATTGACCTGGTCGATCGGCCCGTGCTGGTACCCGTGGTACGCTGGCGAGGGATGGATCGGGTTCATCCACACCGCCGTCACGCCCAGTTGCTGCAGGTAATCAAGGCTCGCGGTCATCCCATCAAAATCGCCGTAGCGGAACTCGTCGTTGTCCGAATCACGCCACGCGATCGGCATGAAGTGATAGAACACATCGTCCGACGAGTCGTACGGCTCGATCGGTGGCTCGCTCGCCACACTCGCGCACGCGCCCAAGGCCGCAGCGATCACGAAGCCGAGCTTCCGCAAGAACACACCAACCCGAGCGACGCGGCGATCTGATGACATAGGTAATTTCCTGCGAAAGTGAACAAGCCATGAAGCCGTGATGATCGCGGCAGTGACAGATCCGAGAACAACTTTATGCCTCGCGCCCGTGCCGCAGCCGATCGATCGCGACCGCCGCGACAATGATCGCGCCCGTGATCACTTCCTGAATCCAATTATCAATCCCCAGCCGCGTACAGCCGTTATCGATCACCGTCATCAGCAGCGTGCCCACCAGAGTCCCGCGCACCGTCCCCTCGCCCCCTGACAGGCTCGCGCCGCCGATCACCACCGCCGCGATCACGCGCAGTTCGTACCCCTCGGCCGTGGTCGGGTCGCCCATCGACAAGTACGAGAACTGCAGTAGCGACGCGAGCCCCGCAAAGCCCACGCCGACGGTATAGATGCCGAGTTTCACCCGGTCGATCGGCACCCCGCTCATCCGGGCCGCGACCTCGTTAGACCCGATGGCGTACGCGCGCCGCCCGAAGACCGTGTGCCCGAGCACCACCGTCATCACGAGCGCCGCCGCGACCAGCACCCACACCCCCGGCGGCACCGACCAGCCCGGCCTCCCCGCCGTGCTCATCAAACCCGCCAGCCAACCCGAATCTGGCGGGTACACTGGCTGGTTCTCGCCCAGCCCTTTGGCCAGCCCGCGCAAAGCGCCCCACATCCCCAGCGTCACGATGAACGGCGAAAGCTCTAGCCGCCCCAACGCCCGCCGCGCCGCGATCACGCCACCGACCGCGACCACCGCGCCCGCAAGCAGCGCGGCAACCAACCCATATTTTTCGTGCACCCACCACGCCAGCCCGCCCGCCGCCGCCAGTGCCGCGACGATCCCCACCGACCCCGTGACAATCGCGCCGATCGCCGCTCCGCACAGCAGCCCGCACGACACGCCGATCACCGCCGCCAGCCACGCTGGCGCGCCGAGCTTTAGCGCGATCGCCACCACCACCGTACCCAGCGCGATCGTCGAACCCACCGAAAGATCCAGGCCGCGGGCGATGATGATCAGCGTCGCCCCGATCGCGGCCGTCCCGATCACGGCACTTTGCAACAGCATCAGCCTCTGATTTTCCCACGAAACAAAGCGTTCGCCTATCAACGCCGCGAACAGCCCCCACGCAACGATCAGCCCCAGCATCGGCCCGAGCGACCGCGCCGCCGACGCCAAGCCCAAAGCCAGAACGCCAAAGCTCGATGATCGTGGACTCTTGGAAGTTGTCTCAGTGGATCGCATGGAGCGTGACCGCGTTCATTCCAAAAGCTGTTTGATCTCGGGCTCGTCCATGTTCGCCTTGGTAACCAGTACCGCCCCCGTGTCCACGCTCGCCTCGACCTTCTCCCCGCGCAGGTGCTTCACCAGCGATTCCACGCCCATCCGACCCATCCGCACCGGGTCCTGTACCACTAGCGCATCAATCTCCCCAGCCTTGAGCGCCGCGACCAACGGTGGCGACGAATCAAACCCCACGAACTTCACCTTCCCCGCCAGCCCGGATTCGCGCAACGCCAGCAACATTCCCAACGTGCTCGACTCGTTCGGGCAGAACACGCCCTGAGCTTTCTTGACCTGGTCCATCATGTTCATCGCGGCCGTCTTGGCTTCGCCCGGCGTCGCGCCCGCGTAGCGATTGTCCGACAGCATCGTGATCCTCGCGTTCCCTTGCAACGCCGAAACCGCCCCGTTCTCCCGGCTGTCCGTGCTCGCCGACCCGACCAGGTACCTCAGCACCACCGCGTTTCCTTTCCCGCCCATGAGCGACGCGAGATGATGGCCCCCCATCTTCCCCGCGGCCGCGCTGTCCGTGGCGACAAAGCTCACGAACTCCTTCCCCGCCTCGCCATCGAGCGCCGAATCAATCCCCACCACCGCGATCCCCTTGGCCCGCGCTTCCTTCACCGGCGTCACCAGCGCCTGGTGGTCCAGCGGCGCCAGCACGATCCCCTTCACGCCCGCGGTGATGAACTGCTGCACAAGCTGGATCTGCTGAGCCCGATCGTTCTCCTTCACCGGCCCCTTCCACACGATCTCAACCTTAAGTTCTTCCCCCGCCATCTTCGCGCCCTTCTCCACCGACTTCCAGAACACATGCGTTGTCCCCTTGGGGATCACCGCGATCTTCATGCCGTCCGTGGATTTCGACGCAGATTCGCTCGGCTTGGAAGCCACAGAGGCTGGCTGCGCCACCGCGCGCGAGGCCGCGGCCGTCACCATCAACAGCGCGGTCAGCGCCGCCCAACTCAGCGCCCGTCCCCACAATTCTAAACCGGATGGTCTCAAAGCCCGCGTTGACATGCTCGACCTCCGTGCCGCACCTAGCGTCACGACTCGACCGAGTCGCGACCCTCGCTGCTCCCACGCAGTTTAACCAATTTTCGCACGCGCGACATGTTCAATCTACTCGCCGGGCTAGAAACGCGATCGTGGCCCCAGACCACTGGCCTCAGACCACTCGCCGCGGCTCACCCGCCGCCGATGATCCGCTGCCGGTAGTGCTCGTCCGAACGGTCGCGGATCCGCGCCACCTGCTGCTCGGGCAGGAACCTCGGCCCGCCGAACGCCATCGTCCCCATCAGCACTCGCGCCGATTTCACCGCCATCGCCGTGATGTTCTCCGCGTCTCGCCCGCTCGCGCCCAGCGCCACCATCCCGTGATTCTGCAGCAGGATCACCTTGGGACCAACCTCGCGCTGGCCCTGAAACTCCGCCAACTTCCGCGCTACCGCTCGCGCCAGCGGCAGCCCCGGATCGTGATACTCCACCACGCAAGGCGCGGCCCCGCACACCACCACCTCATCAGGAAAGATCCGGCCTGCCGCCAACGTTTCAAAGCTTTTCGAGCACGTCAGCGCGTTGATGGCCGTCGGGTGCGTGTGCACCACAACCTCCACCCCCGGAACGCTCAGGCAGATCGCGTGCAGCAGCGACTCGACCGAAGGCCTCGGTTCAGGCGAGCCGTCAACCTTCGCCGCGATCAACGCCTCGATGATCCTCGCGTCGCCCATATCTCCGGCGTTCAACATCGCCATCACGCGCGCGAGCGACATCGCCACGAACCCTTCAGGATCGACCGTGCGAAGCTCGGCCCCGCTCGCCTTCACGTAGAAAGACTCGCCGTCGATTCGCGCAGAGGTGTTGCCCTCCCCCAAAATCGCGTAGTCGTTCTCAGGCCGACCGATCCGGTTCGAGAGCGCGACGAGTTCGTTCAACGTTTCCGAGTTCATGAATCACTCATTTCAAGCTCACCAGGTCCGACTCGAACAAAGGCCTTGGTCGCTTTCTCAAGGACGCTCTGTCTCAAACCTTCTCGACCCCCGGGGCCGCCTCGAGATCATTTCGATGCCCCCGAACGGCCTCCTGTCACAAACGCACGGGCTTTGTTTCGGCTTTTCCAGCCTTGTCCCTGACACGGCCCGTTTCTCCGACCGCGTGTTGCCAGCCCGCCCGATCACTCACCTCTCAGCCCGGCAAGCCTGCTCTCCGCCTCACCCCATCGGTCAGTCTTTTCCGGCTCAAACCGCTCCACTGCGCTCGATCGGGCCACAACTCGCCGCACCTCCGCCAGGTCTTTAACCAATCCCAACCCCATCGCCTGAACCAGCCCGTTCCCTACCGCCGTAGCCTCCAAAGGCCCGACCAACACCGGCCGTGCGCACGCATCCGCCGTCATCTGATTCAACAGCCGGTTCTTCCCACCGCCGCCGACGACGTGGATCACCTCGATCCTGCGCCCCGCAACTCGCTCCAGCGCGCCCAGCGTCGTCCGGTAGCTCAGCGCCAGACTTTCCAGGCAACACCGTATAAACTCCCCCGGCGTGCGCGGCTCGGGTTGCTCGGTCTCGCGCGCAAACGTTCGAATCTTTTCGAGCATCTCCCCTGGCATCAAGAACGGCTGGTGGTCCAGATCCAGCACGGTTCGAAACGGCCTCGCGCTCGCGGCCACGCCAGTCAAGTCGGCGTAACTGAACACCTGCCCCAGCCGCTCAAAGTCTCGGCGGCACTCCTGCACCACCCACAGCCCGACGATGTTCTTGTGAAACCGCGTGGTGCCCGAAACCCCGACCTCGTTGGTGAACTCCCCGAGCCGCGCCGCCTCCGTGATGCAAGGTCTGTCCAGCTCGATGCCCAGCAACGACCAGGTCCCGCTTGATAAGTACGCCCACGACGTGCCCGCCGCGGCTGGCACCGCCGCGACCGCCGACGCCGTGTCGTGCGATCCCGGCACCACGACCATGAACTTCGCCCCGGCCGCCGCGTCCAATCCGATCTCTCGAGCGATCTCGGCCCGCACCGCGCCCAGCACCGTCCCGGGCCTCACGATCTCGCCCAGCACCTGAACTGGCAGCTCGAGCTTCCCCAGCATCTCACCGGTCCACGCTCCGCTCGAACGGTCCACCATCTGGCTTGTCGACGCGATCGACGCCTCGTTCTTGCGCACGCCGCTCAACCGAAAGTGGAAGTAATCTGGGATGAAAAGCAGGCTGGCCGCGCGATCGATCACCGCGTTGCCCAGCTCGCCCACTCGCGCGACAAGCTGGTACAGGCTGTTGATCGACATCGTGCGGACGCCGGTCCGCGCGAAGATCTCGGCCTCAGGGATCGCCGCTAGTGTGCGCGCCATGGCCGCGTCGTGCCGCTCGTCGCGATAGCAGTGAGGCGGCACCACGATCTCGCCGCCCTCATCGACCAGCGCGAAGTCCACGCCCCAGGCGTCTACTCCGACCGAGACAAGCCCAAGCCCCTCCGCCGCCGACCAACGCACGCCAGCGCGCAACCCGTAAACAATTTCGCGCCAGAGGGCGTCAATATCCCAGAACAGCCCGCCCGGCAGCCGCGTCGGCCGATGCTCGAAGCGGTGCACCTCGTGCGCGCGCAGCACGCCGTTATCGCCCGAGCCTCGTTCCAGCACGCCGACGACCACCCGGCCCGACTCGGCCCCGAGGTCAATCGCAACGTGCGCCGTCCGTATCACGACCGTGCTCCCATCAATTAGGCAGACGACTACTATCGTAAGAACGCCTCGTGCAACCCCGCGTCCACGTTGACGATCTGCCCCGTCGTCCGGCTCGACCGATCGCTGGCAAGAAAGGCGATTGCCTCGGCTTGGTGCGCTGGCGTGATCGGAACTTTCAACATCGTTCTTTCCGCGTAAAAACCCGCGAGCTTCGCTCGCAACGCGTCATCGGCCTCGCCAGCCGCGAACGCGATGTTGTACTTGGTCAGTGACGCGATCACGCGGTCGCGCGAGAACATCGTGGAGCCCTCGACCACCGTGGCCGGGGCAACGGCGTTCACCCGCACCAGCGGCGCAAGCTCCACCGCCAGTTCGCGCACGAGGTGGTCCGCCGCGGCCTTGCTCGTGTCGTACGCCAAGCTCCCCTTCTTGGCGACTACGCCGTTGACGCTCGTCGTCAGCACGACCGACCCGGGCAACCCTTGCCGTTTCCACAGCTCGCGCGATTCGTCCACGGCCAGGTACAGCCCCATGACGTTCACGTCGAAGGTGAACTTCCATTGATCCTCGGTCAGCGATCCGTCTGGCCTGGGCGGCACGTACACGCCCGCGGTCACGATCAGCGAGTCGATCCCGCCGAACGCCAGCGTCGTTGTCGCAAAGAGATCGCGCAGGCTCTCACGCGTGGTGATGTCCACCCCCACACCGACCGCCATCCCGCATCCGGAAACGCCGGTGCCCGCGACGCCTATCCCCAGCCCATAGATGCTGGTGAGTTCCTTAGCGGTCGCCTTGGCAGCGTCCGCCGAAAGATCCGCGCACACCACGTGCGCTCCGTCCCGAGCCAGCCGATGAGCCGTCGCCTTGCCGATGCCGTGACCCGCGCCGACGACCACCGCGATCGTGCGCGCCAGTTCTTTCTCCGCAGGCATCCGCTGTAATTTCGCTTCTTCCAGCAGCCAGTACTCGATATCGAACGCTTCTTGCTGGGGGAGCGCGACGTATTCGTCGATCGCCTCGGCCCCGCGCATGACGTCGACCGCGCAGGTGTAAAACTCGGCCGTCACGCGTGATTCGCTCTTGCTCTTGCCCCACGCGATCATGCCGAGCCCGGGGATCAGTATCACCGTCGGGCTAGAGTCTCGCGGCGCCGGCGAATTGGGGCGCTTGCAGCGGTCGTAATACGCGCGATAGTCCAGCCGGTATTTTTCAAGCCCCGCATCCAACTTGGCTTTGAGCGTTGCAAGGTTCTCGTTGATTGGGTCCCACGCGATGAACAACGGCTTGATCTTGGTGCGCAGGAAATGGTCCGGGCACGAGGTGCCGAGTTCCGCGAGCCGAACCGCGTCCATGCTGTTCACGAACCGCAGAACCTCGCTGGTTGCCTGAACGGTCGCGTAGGGCCTCTTCTGGCCCGAGAGCCGCCCGCGCAGCCACGGCACGATTTCCACTAGAACTTCATTCCGCTTCGTGTCCTCCAGGCTTTCGAACCGGACCCCGCCAAACGTTTTGGTGCCGCGGTCTTTGGACGCGATGAACCGTGACGCTTTTTCGATGAGCGAGAGCGAAAGCTCGTAGCAGGCCTTGTCGTCGTCAGACCAGTTGATCAGCCCGTGCTGCCCAAGGACAATCCCGCGCAGTTTGAGGTGGGTGTCGCAGACCTGACGAAGTTTGAGCCCGAGCTCGAAGCCGGGGCGTTGCCAGGCCGTCCACGCGACCTCGTCCCCGAAGACCTCGGCGGTCAACTCCTTGGCTCGCTTGCAGGCCGCGATCGCGATCACCGCGATGGGGTGGGTGTGGTCTACGTGCTTGGCGGGGATGAACGAGTGCAGCGGCGTGTCGATCGAGGGTGCGCAAGAATTGCGATTGAACGTGCAATGGAGGTATCGCTCGACCATGTCGTCCTCGGCCGGGGTCTTGACGCCCCGCTCCGGCGACTTTGCGTACAAACCTTGTAACCCCAACAACTTATCCTGGTAGAGCGAGGCGAAGTTTGCGCGCGTCGCGGTGCGAAGATCGCCCCCCGACCCCTTCACCCAGAGCACGTTCACCGACGCGCCGGTGAGCGGGTCGGTTTCGGCGAGCTTCGCAGAAGTGTTCCCGCCGCCGGTGTTGGTAATGCGTTGGTCCGCGCCGAGCAGGTTGGAGCGATAGATCAGGCGTGCAACGGGGTTCAGGGGGTTTGCCGCCGAATCGTCCCACCCGTAAGTGACGTGCTGGAATTGATTTGCGCCCGGGTGCGTCATTCGAACTCCCAACTCAGCTATTTCGTCCTGATCCGACAAACTTGCCCAATCGGCTTGCATTTTTTCAAAGATCAGTCACAATACCACAGGTTCAGGCAGGAAAACACAAAGATTCAGGCTTTTGATTTCATTTGCAGCTCCCCCAGACTTCCACTAGATTGGTTTTATCATGCTGGTTGAAGAACGGCTTCGGGAAATTTTGCGGCGTGTGCGAGATTCGGGCGGTGTCCGGGTCGCAGTGCTGGCGTCCGAGCTGCACGTTACTCCCGAGACTATCCGGCGCGACTTGGAGCGGCTTGATATCGATGGAAAGCTGATCCGCACCCACGGCGGGGCGGTACCGATCGCCAGCGACCGCCGCGAGCTGCCGTTTGACGTGCGCGAATCGGCTAACCCGACCCAGAAGCGGCTGATCGCGCTGGCGGCCGTGCGTCACATCATCGAAGGCGACGTGATCGCGCTAGACGCCAGCTCGACCGCCCGCGAGCTTGCGCGCGTGATGCCAGATATGTCGTTGACCGTGGTGACTCACTCGCTGGCCGTCGCGTCGGAACTGGTCGACCGTGCGCATATTCGCGTGATCTCGACCGGCGGCGTGCTGGACGCGCCGTCGCTGTCGTTCGTAGGGTCTATGGCCGAGCAAACGCTGGCCCGTTTCCATGTGAAGAAGCTGTTTTTCTCCTGCCAAGGTTTGGACATCGAGCGGGGGCTTAGCTTGACCGCCGACGACCAGGCGGGGATGAAGCGGCGGATGATCGACCTGGCGGAGGCGGCGTACCTGCTGGCGGACAGCACGAAGTTCGGTGTGAAAGCTGTGGAGTTCTTTGCGAGCTGCGAGGAGCTGGACTTCATTATCACCGACAAGCCGGTCTCGCCGAGCATGATGACCGCGCTGAGTTCGCTGAAGGTTCATGTGGAGGTGGCCGAGCGGGCTGCGGAGCGGGCTGTGGACCAAGCTGTGGACCAGGCTGTGGACCAGACTGTGGACCAGACTGCGAACCGGGCTCGGGCGTTCGATGAGGCCGCGGTGGAAGCCAAGCGGGGCGCGGTCGGGGTTGTTTCCCGGTCCGACTGAGCCTGTTGCGCGAGCCAGCCAAATCCAGTGAGGATCGCACTTTTCATCACCTGCCTGACCGAGCAGTTCTACCCGCGAGCGGCGGTGGCGATCGTCAAGGTGCTCGAACACCTCGGTCACACCGTCGAGTTCCCGGCTGCTCAGACCTGCTGCGGTCAGCCGATGTTCAACAACGGACTCCACGACGACGCGCGTGACCTGGCGCGACGAATGATCGAGATCTTTGCTCCGGCCGAGCATGTCGTGACGCCTTCGGGCTCGTGCGCGGCGATGGTGCGAGAGCATTTTCTTCATCTCTGGCCCGAGCGCTCGGGCGAGCATCGTGCGGCGCTGGCGCTGGCGGCGAAGACCTCGGAGTTCGTGGAGTTCCTGACCAAGGTCGAGCGTGTCGACCTTCGCGCGATGAGGGTGCGCTGGCCCGGCTCGGTGACCTACCACCGCTCGTGCCATCTGCGCAGCCTTGGGCTGTGCGACGAGGCAGAAACGTTGCTCGATCAAATTGAGGGCGTTCGCCGCGTGCCGCTTCCGCGGGCCGAGCAGTGCTGCGGGTTCGGCGGGACATTTGCGGTGAATTACCCGCAGATTTCTGCCGGGATGGTGTCGGACAAAGTTTCCGCGATTCGAGAGACGAACGCTGAGCGGCTGGTCTGCAACGAGGCCGGGTGTGGCATGAACATCGCGGGCGCGTGCCGACGGGCGCTGCCGGAAGTTTCGCTCATCACCATCGGTGAGGTGATCGCCCAAGGGCTCGGGTTGTTACCCAGGGAAGGCGGGTCGATGAACGCGGACCACGGAGGCGGTGGCTCATGAGCGGCTCTCGCGTGCTGACGCCCGATCTGCCCTTTGACATGTCGCCGCGTGCGGACGTCGCGGGCCGTGACGTAAAGCTACAGCAGTTTGTGAACAGCGCGACGCAGATCAAGGACCACGGCCGGGTGAACGCCTGCCGGGCCGCGTTTGGGGATCGTTACGACGCGGTCCGCAAGCTCGCGGGGGAGATCAAGCAGCACACGCTCGATCACCTGGACGTGTATCTGGATCGTTTCATCGACAACGCGACGGCCTCGGGCGCGCTGGTCCACTTCGCCGCGGACGCTGCGCAGGCGAACGCGATTGTGCTGGGGATCGCGCGCGAGATCGACGCCAAGCTCTGCGTGAAGAGCAAGTCGATGGTGACGGAAGAAACCGGGCTGCTCGCGGCCTTGGAAGCCATCGGCGTCAAGACAATCGAGACTGATCTGGGCGAGTTCATCTTGCAGCTCGACCACGACGCGCCCTCGCACATCGTGACGCCGATGATCCATAAAGACCGTACCGCGGTCGCTCGTGCGTTCGTGCGTGAGCTGGGTGCGCCCTACACCGAGGATCCGGCGGAGCTGACTCGGATCGCGCGCGACCACATGCGGCGGCAGTTTCGCAGCGCGGACATGGGGATCAGCGGCGCGAACTTTCTGGTTGCCGACACCGGCTCGCTGGTGATCTGCACCAACGAGGGCAACGCGGACCTGGTGGTGGCGAGCCCGCGCGTGCACGTGGCAGTGGTTGGTATCGAGAAGGTGATCTCGTCGCTGGAGCATCTGTCGGTGTTCTTAAAGCTGCTGGCGCGGAGCGCGACGGCGCAGCCGATGACGGTGTACAACACGATCATCACCGGCCCGCGCAAGCCTGACGACCTCGACGGGCCGCAGCAGGTTCATATCGTGCTCGTGGACAACGGTCGGACCGAGATCTTGCGTGAAGAAACGCGCGAGCTGCTGCGGTGTATCCGCTGCGGGGCGTGCCTGAATGCCTGCCCTGTGTACCGCAAGGTCGGCGGCGGGCACGCGTACGGCGCGGTGTACTCGGGCCCGATCGGCGCAGTAATCACGCCGCTGTTCAAGGGCCTGGAGAATTACCCTGACCTGCCGCAGGCCAGCTCACTCTGCGGCGCGTGCTTCGAGGCGTGCCCGGTGTACATCAATATCCCGGCGCAGTTGATCCGCTTGCGGCGGCTGCTGGTCGAGCGGAAACTGATGCCCGGTACCACTCGAGTCGCGTACCGGCTTTGGGCGATGACGCTGAGGCGGCCTTGGATGTATCGGGCGAGCGCCGCGTTCCAACGCATCGTGCTGCGGCAGCTCTCGACATCGAGCGAGGTTGAGGATCGTGCTGGCGTGAACGATCGCGTTTCGGAGAACGGGCGCGACATGGTTTCGTCGGCGTGGTGCGCGAAACTTCCGGGGCCGTTGCGGGCGTGGACGCTGAGCCGAGACATGCCCGTGCCGCCTTCGGGTTCGTTCAGGGAATGGTGGGCGAATCGCGATCGTGGGAGCGATGCGTCACGACGGGCGGGTCGCCCATGAACGAGAAGGTGCTCGCGAGTCAACCGCAGAACGATCGCCTTTCACGCGAGAATGGTCGCGGGTGTTCGCGTGCGGAGTTTCTGCAACGGGTCAGAGGCGCGCTCGCGGTGCCGGGCGAGTTGGATTCTGCGGGCGAGGCACGTCGGGACCTGAGCCTCGTCCGGCTCGTTGGTGGCGACGCAGACTGCGTTGGGCTGTTCATCGAAAGAGCGACCGCAGGTGGGCTTTGTGTCCATCGCGTAAAGCCAAACGATCTGATGAAGGTTGTTGTCCAAATGCTCAGCGCGTGCGGGGCTCGCCGAGTGGCCGTCAGCGTTCCCGGGCGGGTGGGCCAATCGCTGCGAGAGTGGCTCGCGCCGCGCGGTGTTGCGATCGTGAGCATCGAGATCGATGGCTCGCTCGACGCGCAGTATGACGCCGACGTAGGGATCACCGATTGCGACGCGGGGCTGGCGGAGAGTGGCACGATCGTGCTGCGAGGAGACGCGGAGCGGAGTCGCGGGACGTTTATCGTGCCGCCGATACACCTGGCGATTTTGCGGGAGAGCCAGATTCTTCCAGATATGCTCGACTATTGGCCGACGTTAAGTGATTGTGATGGCATTGCCAGCGGCCGGGACGGGTCGGTTCACGGCGTCACGAACAGGGTGCGAAAAGTTCCGACGTCCATCGTCATGATCTCGGGCCCGAGCAAGACGGCGGACATCGAGGGCATCTTGATTACCGGCGTTCACGGCCCGCGCGAGGTCCATGTCGTGCTCGTCGACGATCGGTAGAACTCTGCAAGAATCAGGGCGGATCAGAGTCCGATCCCGAACGCGAGAAGACATTTGGTAGGAAAACGGCGGCGAGCTTTGGTATTCTTTCTTTATGCTGAACCTGCTGGCCGAGATGGACCTCGCCCAACGCGTGTGGTTGTTTTCGGGGAAGCTTCATCCGGTGGTGGTGCATTTTCCGATCGCCCTGCTGATCGTCGGCGTGACCTTGGAGTTTGCTCGTCTGCGACGTGGAGTGCTGAGGCCGTCGTCCTCGGCGCGGGTTTGCATCGTTCTCGGCGCGGTCGCGGCGATTGCTGCGGCGGCGATGGGGTGGAGCGGCGCGACCACGGCGGGTCATCAAGAGACGGTGCTCTGGCCGCATCGCTGGTTGGGGATCGCTACGGCTGGCTTGGCGGCGTGTACGGCGATCTTTGCGTTACTCTCGAATTGGCGTGGCACGTATCGGCTGTTCAACGCGTACCGCGTGTGCGCGGTGGTGGGGGCAGGGCTGGTGGGGCTGACCGGGCACTTTGGCGGATCGCTTGTTTATGGGCCGGACTACGTGGAGAACGCTCTTGCGCTGCTCAAGCAGCCAAGCAAAGACACGAGCCCGAAGAGGACGGCGCTTTCGGATGGTGCGGCGGGCGCGATCGTTGAGGTGAAGTCGGCGGATCAGAGGTCGTTTTCGACCGACGACGTACGAGTAGATTTCGTGAGAGACGTGCGTCCGATCTTTGCGCGGCGTTGCCTGTCGTGTCATTCGGGCAGTGAGGCCGCGTCGGAACTCGACCTTGATGATCACGCCAATGTGCTCAAGGGTGGCGAGTCGGGCGAGCCGGCGCTGGTGGCTGGGGACGCGAAAAAGAGTCGGATTATTAGGCTGATCATGGGTCAGGAAAAGGGCATGAACATGCCGCCCAAGGGCGGGCCGCTGGATGCTGATCAGATCGCGACCATCACGCGATGGATCGATCAGGGCGCAAAGTGGACGGACGCGGACGAGAATAACGAGCACTGGCACTGGGCGTATCGGCTGGCCAAGCGGCCGACGTTGCCCGCGGTGAAGGACACCTACTGGCCGCGCACGCCGATCGATTTTTTCGTGCTGTCCAGGCTTGATCGCGAGTCGATGAAACCCTCGCTCGAAGCCGACCGCGTGACGCTCATCCGGCGGCTGAGTTTGGATGTGATCGGCCTGCCACCGACGCTGGCCGAGGTTGACGCGTTTGTTGGCGATCGTTCGGCCGACGCGTATGAGAAGGTTGTTGATCGGCTGCTCGCCTCGCCGCACTATGGCGAGCGCTGGGCTCAGGTCTGGCTGGATCTCGCGCGCTATGCGGACACGCACGGGTACGAGAAGGATCAGCGTCGGGTGATGTGGCCGTATCGAGATTGGGTCATCGATGCGTTCAACCGCGACCTGCCGTTCGATGAGTTCACGGTGGAACAACTGGCGGGCGATCTGCTGCCCGATCCGTCGCTCGACCAGCTCGTGGCCACCGGGTTTCATCGCAACACCATGATCAACGAGGAGGGCGGTGTTGATCTGGAGGAGTTCCGATCCGACGCGGTGATCGACCGCGTGAGCACGACGGCCTCGGTGTGGCTGGGGGCGACGGTGGGATGTGCGCAATGCCACGATCACAAGTATGATCCGATCAGTCAGAGGGACTATTTCAAGTTCTTTGCGTTTTTGAATCAGGACGTGGCCGATTCTGTGAAGATCGCGCCGACCGAGAGCCGGGCGGCGGGCGGGATGGTCTCGGTGCCATCGCGCGCGAATCTGGCGGAGTTTGAGCGGCTGCTCAAGCAGGTGAGCGCAGCGGAGTCGGAGCTTCGGCAAGCGTCTGACGCAGAGAAGCTGGCCCGGGATGTGTGGGAGAAGACGGTGCTCGTGCAGTCACGCACGCAGGACGGGGAGCAGGACGGCGTGAAGGGTGGCGGGGAGGTTGGCGCGGAGGGCGGCGTTTCGACGCTGCCGATCTCGACGTCAACCTCGACCGCTCCTTCTACCTCGGGCACGTCGGGAACCAGCGCGGTGATCTTGGTTAGCGGCGACCTTCCGCCTGCGCGGCCGGTCCCCGCGGATGTTCTTGAGGCAATCCGGGTTGCTTCGACAGACAGAACACTCGCGCAGCACGAGCTGATCGCTTTGTTTTACTCCGGCGTCGCGCCCAGCCTGAAGAGCCCGCGCGATCGTGTCGCGTCGTTGAAGAAAGAGGTCGAATCCAAGACTGTTGCGAAGGCGATGGTCATGAAAAGCCTGCCCGGCGGCCGGGAAACGCATGTGTTTCAACGCGGCAGCTTCCTGAGCCCGGGGGAGCGCGTCGAGGCGGGCGTGCCCTCGGTTCTTGTCCCGGTTGCGGGTGACGCTGGCGCGCCCGACCGGCTCGGGCTCGCGCGCTGGATCGTCGATCTCAAGAACCCGCTCACCGCGCGGGTGCAGGTGAACCGGATCTGGGCGCGAGTGTTTGGAAGAGGGATCGTCGAGACCGAGGACGACTTCGGGACGCAGGGCGATCCTCCCACGCACCCCGAGCTGTTGGACTGGCTGGCGACCGAGTTCGTGCGCGACGGCTGGAGCCAGAAATCGCTGCTGCGCGAGATGCTGACCAGCGCCGCGTACCGGCAGAGTTCCAACCTTACTCCTGAGCTGCTGGAGAAGGACCCGCACAACAAGCTGCTGGCGCGGGCGCCGCGCTATCGCGTCGAGGCTGAGATGGTGCGTGACGTGGCGCTCGCGGCGAGCGGGCTGCTGGTTTCGCAGGTCGGCGGGCCGAGTGTTTTCCCGCCCCAGCCGCCGGGCGTGTGGACGATGATCTACAGCGACGACACGTGGGAAGAGAGCCACGGCGCGGATCGTTACCGGCGCGGGCTGTACACGTTCTGGCGGCGTACCGCGCCGTACCCGATGTTTGCGGGGTTCGACGCGCCCAGCCGCGAGATCTCGTGCACGAGGCGGGCCCGGACCAACACGCCGCTGCAAGCGTTGAGCACTCTCAACGACCCGCAGTTCATGGAGGCCGCGCGGGCGCTCGCCGTGCGCATGATGGACGGGCGGATGATGGACGGAAAGAACTCGACCCCCGCGTGCGCCATCGAGCGCGGGTTCCGTCTCTGCGTCGGTCGCGTGCCGACGCCCACGGAGAGCGAGCGGCTCGTGCGGCTGTTCCGTGAGCAGGTGTCGAGCTTCATGGACGATCGCTCGGCCGCGGTCCGTATGAACGGGGCGAGCGGCATCTCCGATCCCGAGTTCGCGGCCTGGCAGGTTGTCGCGAACGTGCTGCTCAATCTCGATGAAGCGTTGACCCGACCCTGAGTGAACCCAAGCCGAAACCATGACGGTCAACATCGATTGCGAAAGACATCTATGAACCTTCCATCGCCCGACACTCACCTGCTGCTGGCCCGTACACGCCGTCAGTTCTTCAAGGACTGCGGCATGGGGCTCGGTTCGATGGCGCTAGCGTCCATGCTCACCAAGAGCGCCCTTGGCGGCACGATTGGCGGCGTGAACGGTTCATCCCCGCCAGCGTCCGCGTTCGCAGGGCCTCAGTATCTTCGCCCGCGCGCTCCGCATTTTCCCGCCAAAGCCAAGAACGTCATCTTCCTTTTCATGAACGGTGCGCCATCGCAGATCGATCTCTTCGACAACAAGCCCAGATTGCAGGCCGACAACGGGAAGGATTGCCCCGAGGAGTTTTTGAAGGGCGAGCGCTTTGCGTTCATTCAGGGCACGCCCAAGATGCTGGGTTCGCCGTACAAGTTTGCCCGGCACGGGCGATGCGGCGCGGAGATTTCTGAGCTGTTGCCGCACATCGCCGGGATCGCTGACGATCTCACGATCGTGCGTTCGATGAAGACCGACGCGTTCAACCACGCGCCAGCGGAGCTCTTCATGAACACCGGGCTGGCGCGTGTCGGTCGGCCGAGCATGGGCTCGTGGCTGACGTACGGATTGGGGAGCGAGTGCAGCGACCTGCCCGGCTTTGTCGTCCTGCTCTCGGGCGGCGGGCAGCCCAGCGGCGGGTGCTCGTGCTGGAGCAGCGGGTTCCTGCCGTCTGTGTACCAGGGCGTGCAGTTTCGCTCGGCTGGCGAGCCCGTGCTGTTCGTGAACGACCCGCCGGGCATGACCAGCGAATCGCGGCGCCGCTCGCTTGATGCCATCGCCGACCTCAACCGCGAGCGGCTGGGGATCGTTGGCGACCCCGAGATCGCGACGCGCATCGAGTCGTTCGAGATGGCATACCGCATGCAGAGCAGCGTTCCCGAATTGATGGATCTCTCGGGCGAATCAAAGGAAACGCTGGAGATGTACGGCGCGAAGCCCGGCAAGGCTTCGTTCGGCAACAACTGCCTCTTGGCGCGCCGGCTGGTGCAGCGCGGCGTGCGCTTCGTGCAGCTCTACCACCGCGGGTGGGACAGCCACGGCACAAGCACTGACGACGACATTGTCACGTCGCTGAAGCGGCGCTGTGAGGAGACCGACCAGGCCAGTGCCGCGCTCGTGAAGGATCTGAAGCAGCAGGGGATGCTCGACGACACGATCGTCGTCTGGGGCGGCGAGTTTGGCCGTACCCCGATGAACGAGGCTCGCGGCGGGTCGAAGTTCCTGGGCCGCGACCATCATCCGCGAGCGTTCACGATGTGGCTAGCGGGGGGCGGGTTCAAGGCCGGTCACACCATCGGCGCGACCGACGAGGTTGGGTACAACATCATTGAGGATCCGGTGCATGTCCACGATCTTCACGCCACGATCCTGCACCAGTTGGGGCTGGATCACACGAAGCTGACGTTCAGATCACAAGGCCGGAACTTCCGGCTGACTGATGTGCACGGCGAGGTGATCTCGAAGATGCTGGGGTAGAGAGCGGGCGAAAGGCTCAAGCAGCGGCCGTTGGAAATCAGGATGTGTCTCAGTTCCTCTCGTCGCGCAGGAAGTACGCGACGTACGCGTACTCGTCGGCCTGCACTCGTATGGGGATCCACGTCGTGGAGTTCTCGCTGTACTCGCGCGAGCGGTACCGCCCGCGATCATCGCGCGAGCCCCATGTTGTCCCCTGCGACCAGGTGCTCACGGGCTCTTGAACGATCGCGTCGGCCTTGCCGAGATAGCTGCTGGTCCACGCCACGCGTGTGGCACCGAGCTTGCGAGCGAAATCGGGCAGTGCGGCGTCGTCAGATATCTCGGGGTTGATCGCCCTGGTGGTGCGGAAGTTGGAACGGCCGAGAATCTCGACCGATGCCGGATTGTCGGCGATCTGAAGCCCCTTGAGCATCTGCCCCCTCACCTCGGCCTTCTTGCCCTCGGACCAGTCGTCGGGGTGGATATCGCTGGCGACGGCCTGCGATTCTAAGTCCTTGAGCACGCCCTGCACACGCTCCCACGCCACTCGGCGAACCTGCACCGGCGCGGTCGGCGGCAGCGCCGTTGCTTGCGAGCCAACGTAGTTCCGCTCCCACATCGAAGGGGCGGTGCACCCGCCCATATTCGCGGCCAGGGCGAACAGCAACACGATCACGGCGATCGCGGTGTTTAATCTCGTCATGGTGTTCATGCTCGATCTCGCGCTGGATTACTTCTGAAGCTCGTTGATGAACTTGTCGGACTCGGCGATCGACGTTTCCATCTCCTGGATCAGCGTGCCGATGTCGCGCTGCAAGTCGCTCACGTTGCCCTTCATGGCCGACACGGCCTGGGCGTTGAGGTTCGACTTCATAAACCGCACGTTATCGCGGAACTTGACGAGCACAGGCTCCATGGTGGCTTCAGATTTCTGCATCGCGGCGAGCATGTCGTCGTACTTCGCGCGTGTGCCGCGGAGCAGTTGCTCGCTCTTGCTCTTGAGCGAGGCGTCGCTGTAGGCCTGATTCTCGGTCTTCCATTCCTCGAAGAGATCGGTGCCGACGGACTCGACCGACTTGACGCGGTCGTGCACGGCCGAGGCCTTGCTCTCGCTCTTTTCCAGGTCTGACTTGGCCTTGTCGTAGGCCTTTTTGAGGTCCGAGTTGGGCGCGTTCACGAGCGCGCTGAATCGTTCGAGGGATGATTGGAACTGCTGCTTGGCCTCGATCTGATCGGCCTTGGCGTCTTTGACGCGGGTCGCCAAGATATCGCGTTTTTCCTTGCCGAAGTACTCCATCGTCCTGTAGTACGCGGTCGAGCAACCGGCGGCAGGCAGGAGCGCGCCCGCGGTCAGCGTCAGTCCGACGCACGCGGTCAGGATGCGGGTCAAGTTGCGGGTTAGGTTCTGGGTCGGGGCGGCGGGACGTTTCTCGATCATCATCGAACAGCTCCTAGGTGGCTCACGGACCTCTTGAGAACCTTTTTGAGAGGCCTCGACCCGGACTGTAAGGCTGGCCGCCCAACGAGTCATCACCCCGGCGCGAAGGTCGTGGCCCGAGCGACTTGGAGGATTCTTCCGGGCTTGCTACTCCAGACCGAGCGTATGTTTGTGTCGCGGGCTGGAATTCCTGCGGTATGGGCCGCCCGTCCGCGTGTTGCACGCGAAACAAGCGGAGTGGAGAGACTGGGGACCATGGAAGCGGGGAAGCCGGAATCGCCCGAGGAGCAGGGCGCACTGGCGCCGCCGCGCCCGGCGGTGGGGGGCCGCATCGGCGCGATCGCCTTCGCCCCGCTCCGGCTGGTGGTCCGCGCGGTCTGGTCGTTCGCGCCGGGGTCCATGCCTCTCTTTGCGCGGCGCAGCTACACCATCGAGGCCATCACCACGTTCTTTTTCGCCATCACGCTGGCGGTCATCGAGGGCGGCGTGATCGGGGTGTTCGCCAAGCAGACCTACACCGACGTGGTTCCGCAGGCCACGCTGAACATGACCGTTGCGGTCATCGGGGTCTCGGCCGAGATCGCCAATCTCTTGAGCTTTGTGTGGTCTGCGATGAGCGTGGGGCGGGCGAAGGTTGCGCTCATCAACGCGCTTCAGCTTGCAATCGTGGTGTTGGTGGCGAGCATCGCCCTCGTCCCGCGGTCGGCCTTGGGGCTGGCGGTGCTGCTGAGCGTCGTGATGGTCGCGCGAGTCTGCTGGTCGGGCATCATCACGATCAGACCGACGATCTGGCGGTCCAACTACCCGCCGCGAGTTCGCGCTCGGATCGTCGGCAAGTTCTCGACCCTGCAACAGGTGATCGTCGCGGTCGTGGGCATTGCTCTCGGGGCCACGCTCGACCGGTGGCCGGACGGCTCGGCCGCGCTCATGACCGGCGCGGCGGTGCTGGGCGTGGTCGGCGTATGGGCGACGGGCAAGCAGCGTGTGCGCGGCGGGCCGGCCGCGATCCGTGCGGAGATCACCGGCGGCGTGCTCAAGCCCTGGCAAGGGCCCGGCATCGTCTGGAAAATTCTGCGCGGCGATCCTCGCTTCGCGCAGTTCATGATCGCCATGTTCGTGCTCGGCTTTGGCAACCTCATGCTCACGCCGATCCTGGTCATCATCCTCAAGGAGCAGTTCGGCCAGGGTTACCTTGGCGGGATTCTGATCACGACCGCGATCCCGAGCCTGATCCTGCCAGCCGCGGTCCCGCTGTGGGCGCGGTTGCTCGATCGCGCCCACGTCGTGCGCTTCCGCAGCATCCATGGCTGGGTCTTCGTGCTCTCGACCGCGATCTTCGGGCTCGCCATCGTGCTGCACCGCATCGAGCTTATGTACGTGGGCGCGGTGGTGCAGGGCATCGGCATCGGCGGTGGTTCGCTCGCGTGGAACCTCGGTCACGTCGACTTCGCACCGCCGACCCAGGTCTCGCACTACATGGCGACGCACGTCACGCTCAACGGCCTGCGCGGGCTGATCGCGCCGATCTTCGCGGTTCTGATCTACGAGTGGCTCGGGCATCACGGGCTGTCACCTTCCCACGCGGCGGCGGCGGTGCTCGCCGCGAGCACGGTTCTGTGCGTGATCGGTACCAGCGGGTTTGTGGCGCTGCGGATCTCGATGGGTGCGGCGGCGTCCCGAGCGACGAGAAATTGATGTCACCAGCCCGAGCCGCGGGCATCAAAGGAGGTTCCCCGGTTCGTGCCGCGCATATGCTTGAGTTAGAAATTATCGGCAGAAGAACAACGGCGAAACGGCGACCGCTCCTCCGGCAGTCGCCGGATGAAGATCGGTTTCTCAATATTCCGTACAGGGCATAACTTTTCAAACGAGAGGACTCACGATGGCATTTGGCTTCAAGAAACCTTCCGGCTCTTCAACTTCCGGCTCCAAGGCGTCCGCCAACCCGCAGCCTGTTGCGGCGCAGGCCGCGAAGCCCGCGGCGGTGCAGTCTGCGGCCGTCAAGCCCGCGGCGAACAAACCGACGACGATCGATGTCCATCCGGCGGAGTCGATGAAGAAGTCATCGGTGTTCCCCAGCGCCGCGGTGGCCGTCGCGATAAGCCTCGGACAGACGCGCGTACGTGCGTTCGAGATCTATCTGGCTCGAGGCGACAAGCCGGGGGATGCGATCACCGATTGGAACCAGGCGGAGCGTGAGCTGCGATCGGCCGCGATGGGCGTCGCGTCTAAGAATCTCTAGCCGGAGAGCGAAGAGCGGCTTCGTTGTCGGGCGTTCGCGGCCATCCTTGCGTGCGGGGTTGCGAGCGCGCGCACGAGGAATCAAAGGGGCTCACAACTGACTCAGCTCTTGTGGTTCCTCAGCAGGTCTTCAAGCAACGCCTCGCATGAGACGTCGAGCATCTCGAACACACGCTCGAACCCGTCTGCGCCACCGTAGTACGGGTCGGGCACGTCGAGCAGGTCGGGCCGTGAAGGATCAGATCCCGAAGAACCCGGTCTCGAAGAGAGTATCAGACGCACGTTCGGCGAGGTAATCTTGTACGTCTCGCCCGCGGCCACGATGTTCCGATGGTTTGATCGATCCATCGCCAGAACGTGATGGAAGCGATTGAAGTCATTCCGCGGATCGAGCTGACGAGCACGGTGGTCAAGCGTGATGGACCTCAGCGCCGCCACCGCGATCGAGCGTGGGTCGGGCGCCGCGCCCGCGTGCCAGCCTCCGGTCCCGCACGAATCAACGTCGAAGAGATCCGCGACTTCGCGCTGGCGTGCATGGTGCAGGAAGATCCCCTCTGCCAGCGGTGATCGACAGATGTTCCCCAGGCAAACAAAGAGCACGCCAACTCGGGGCGGTCGGGGCGAGTGGCTAGAACCGAACTGTGGAGAGATCTGCGACGAACCGTGGGAACGGTTGGAACCTGAGGGCTTGGTGGTGGCCTCGTTCATGCGTCCTCGACCAGCGTCGCGGCGCTCCAGGAGTCGAGCACCGTGGCGAGGCGGTTCTCGCGCTGGCGTGACGCGTGCGCTCGAGATTTCAGTTCTGCGCCGATCTTGCGAACTTCTGGCAGACCTTTCTCAAGAAGCCTGAGCATGGAGTGCGAGAGGTCCGTGGGGCGTGGGCTCGGCGCGACGAGGTCGAGCGTGACCAAGTCCGCCAGCGAGGCGCTGATCCTGCCGGGGTCGGACGGCGTCCATGGCCACTCGCGCGTCACGATCGCCGGTACCGCGGCCGCGTGCGCCATCAAAACCAATCCGCGTTCAAGCGCGTCGTTTCTTGCCGCGTTACCCGGGCTCATCGGGCTGTTGCGTGCCGTGTGGACGAACACCGCGTCGCACGCTGGCAGGCACGTCCACGCGGGGTACTTCGTGCGCATCGTCCGCGAGCGGAGCAGGGTCTCGCGATGGAAGCGTCGCCCGCGTGCGCCCGAGCCAGCGCCACCGGGGATGACGGCCACGGCGTGAATGCCGCAGATTTCGAACAAGCCACTGGCGTACTGGAGTCGGTGCGAATCCGCCATCTGCGGCGGATCAGAGATGACCCCGATCACCGGCGTTGCGTCGTCAACTTCCAGCACCGCGCGAAGTTCGTGCCGCGCGGAGAGATCTGGCTCGGGGAAGGGCAGATCGCACACCGGGCCCAGCACACGCACGCTGCACGGCACCGACGCCCGCGCCAGCGGCACCAGCGACGGCGTCCAGCACTGCACCAGGTCGGGCGCGAGCTGTGAGGCGAGCAGGGACCGCAACGCGGACCGCGCGAGCCGTGGCATCCCCAGCCGGGCCGTGATTCGGTCGGTATGCTCAAGCCCGAGGCAATCGGCGCGGAACTCTCCGGCGCTGGACGCGATCAGGCACACCGCGTGATCGAACTGAGGATGCGAGTTCACCGACGCGCGGCACGCCAGCAGGGCCGAGTCTGTAGCATCGCTGCGAAAATTAAACGCCGTTTCCGGCAATTCTTCGGGAGATTGAACAAGGTGAAGAACGCGTGACATGGCGTTGACCGGGCGAGCGTGAGAACGCTCGTGAGACTTCGTCTTAAAATCCGTCGGCCTTTGATTTCGCTGGCGCGGCCTGTACCTCGTGCTCGAAGAACAATTGTGCGATCGCGAGCCCTGCGGCCTCGGCCGCCTCGTTCTCCGCCTTCATCACCTCTGACTGATTCTGCGGCACGAACCCTTGCTTGATCGGGATGTTCAGCACAAGGTTGTGACCGTTCTTATCGTCGGGCCAGAGCCGCTTCTCGTTGATCGCGTCGAGCACTTTGATCCGCAGCGCCATGGCCGGGGCGAACGTCTGCCCGTCGGTCGAGAGGACGAACTGGTCCACGGTCGCATAGATGATCACCTCGGCGTCGACGGCCTTGGCGATCTCGGTGATCTTCATGGGCTCAGTGGCCTTGTCGCGAGCTGTCACGGCCAGGGCCGCCTTGGCGTCGATCATCGCCTCGAGGCACCGCTCGTCGAGCAGCGTGCCCTGAGCCTTCTCGGCCATGACCTGCCGCAGCGAGCGACGAGGTAACTGGTTGCGACGATCGTCGATGAACACGACGGTGCGGCGCTTGGGGTCGAGAGCGTAGAGCTTGGGTACCTTCTCGGGGCCGTGGATGAAGTAGATCGCCGGGCCCAAGATGTTGCAGCCCGTGAGAAGGGGGAGCGCCGAGAGCGTCAGGCAGCACAGCAAGCCCGCGAGCCCGCGGCTTCGGAGCGCGTGCGTTCCTCTCGTGCGTGGTGTCATCGTCGGTTTCGTGGTGCTCTCGGGCATGGCGGTATGGCTCTGCTGTTCGATGAAGGAAAAACCGAGGAACTGCCCCGTCGGGGCACGTTTTCTGTCGGCCCGCAGGGCGAAGAATCACCGTCGGCGCTCGGCCAAAGAACCGCGATCAATAGTCGGGGTAGTACGGCTCTTCGTGCGTGTAAAAGAGCCAGGTTGCGCGGTCGGTGAACCGCTTGTCCAGCGCGGCCATCATCAGATTCTGCGAGTATTCCAGAGGTCCGGTCCCCTGCTTGTCTGGGAACTTCACGGTCACGAGCTTCTCGAACACGTAGTTCTCAGGAGTGGGCGAGTCCGACTCGATCACGCCGATCGTTCCGATCGCGGCCCCGTCCCAGAGGTACTGGTTCCCGGGGTCGTGAAGCCGGTACTCCTGAAGCTCCACCACCACGAGGCGATCAACGCCCAGTTCCTTCGCGAGATCGATCCTCGGCCTTACCGACCAGCGAGGGTTGTTGTAGATGAAGGCCATCATGTCCGCGCTGGTGATGAACCCCTTGGCAGCGCCAAACTCGTGCAACCGTTCGGTGATTTTGGTCGAGAGAAGCTGGACGACGCCGGGGTAGGTGGCGTCGATGCTGCGGTCGGCGACGACGATGACTGCGAAGCTCTTGCCGGTCAGGCCGGTGTACTGGGCGGGGATCGAGTGAGTGCTTTCACGTTTGTAGCTCTCGGCCATCCCGCCGATCAGGGCACCGATCTGGCAGCCTGGCAGACCGGTGAGGATCGCCAGCCCCATGAGAGCGGCGATCGCAGTCCGCACGGTTCTGCGGGTTGTTACTGGTGAGTCGTTGATGGTGATCCGTTGGGCCATTGGTTCATTCTTCTCAAAGCTCGTGGACCGAGCCCCACCGGGGCCCCGTGATCCTCGTCGGCCCGGTCTGCCCCCGTTCGGCCCTGTCGACGGCTCATCTAACAGGCTGCCTCAGCACTGATTCACGAGGGTGTCACTCAAGGCCAGGTGTAGAGCTTGTACGCCCACGCCGCCGCTCCGGCTCCCGTCAACACCCACAATACACGAGGCCGGGCCAAATTGCCACAAACCTCGCCGATCCGCGACCCCGTGACGGCGACGTACAGCCCGATCCAGAACGCGGCCGCGGTTGCCAGGGACAACACCGCCCCCATGGGTTGGACCGCGATGGCTTTGCCAAACTGACCGTGGGAGGCGTGCGCAAACGCGGTGGTCATGCCGCAGGTGGGGCAGGGCTTGCCCATGGTCATCATCCACCCGCAGTTGGGCAGACCCAGTTGCATGTGCGTCCCCGCGCCAGCCGCGGCCGGGGTCAGCCGCGCCGCGACGGTCAGCAGGGCCAGCGCGGCTAGGGCTGTCGCCAATGCCAACGCGCGCGTCAAACCGACGCGGCGTGGCGCTAAATCCGAGCTCGAAAGCCCCACAGCCTGCGGCATGGATTGATGGTAGGAACGGCTCAGCGAGCCGTTTCACAAACTCGCCGCACGGTTCACGCGCTCATTCGCTGCTCGAGGCTCGCCTCGCCGTGCCGATCAGCAACCACCACTGACGCCCCAACCCCCGGCAGCGCCGAGTCGCCCTGGGCCTGGGCCAAGGCCCGAAGCTGCTCGGCCCGACGGTACAGCTCCCGCACGTTCTTGAGCCGTGCGAACGCGCCGGGCAAGACCAGGCACCGCAGCCCGACATGGATCGCCCCGCTGGAAACCAAAGATTGAACCTTGCCGGTGCTCTCGATGTGCGTGCCCAGGCTCGCCTGCGGCACGAACTGTTCTTCGACCGCCCCCTCGAACTGCCTCGTCAGCGAACTCAACCGACGTTCCAGGGTCTTGGTCGGCGCGGTAATGAGGAAGCGATCGTCGCCCAGATGCCCGACGAAGATGTCGCTGTCCGTGCGCACGAGGACCTGCTGGATCATCCCCGTCAAACGCTTGAGCAGCAGGTCGCCCAGGTCGTACCCGAACGCCCCGTTGTAGTCCTTGAAGTTACGAATATCGATGAATACCGCGTCGAACGCCTTGTCGGCGATCGCTCTGGGCGTCGCGTGCCCGCGCTGCTCGCGGGCGAACAGATCGCTCAGGTGCTCGTCGGAGCGCACACGCCCGGGCAACCCGGTGAGAGGGGCCGAGCGCCCGCGCGATTCGTTGGTCAGCGTGGTCGCCGCGTGAAGCATGTCGCGCACGCCCACCATCCCGGTGATCTGGCCCTTGTCGCTCAGGATCAGCGGCTGGGAGATGTTGCGGTCGTCGCGGCACAGGGCGATGTCCAAGGCCTCGGCGATCGTGGTCTCGGGTGTCGCGGTCGTCGGGTCGTTGGTGACCAGGAACCCGATCGGTTGCGAGGAGCGCACGTCGCCAGCCGCGCGCAGGATCTGCTCACGATCACACCAACCGACGTATCGCTTGCCGTCGAGCACCGCGAGCCCTGGCGTGGTCAGGTGTCGCAACAGGTTGCTCGCCACGTCACGGACGATAGTCTGGGCCGAGACGGTTTCGACCGTGCGCGCAAAGCGCGTGATGCGGAGATGCTCGGGGTCGCGCAGGCGTGTGCCGTCCGCCTCGTCCCAGCGGCGCCGGAGCCACTGCTGAAGCTCCGGCGCGAGCGTCTGGTCGCGCGAGCCGGGGCGGCCCAGAAAATAGCCCTGCGCGTAGGGGATCCCGATTTCGATGAGCGTGGCCAGCTCGGCCTCGCGCTCGATGCCCTCGGCGACCAGCCGCACGCCGCTCAGCCGCGCGAAGTGCATGAAGAAGCGAAGAAGATTCTGCCGCGCACGGTCTTGGTCGATGCGGTCTACCAGCTCGCGGTCGAGCTTGAGCCAGTTAGGACGCAACGCCATGATGCGGTTGAGCCCGCTGGTCCCCGCGCCGACGTCGTCGATCGCGATCTGGAACCCGAAATCCTTCACGAGCTTGACCTGCTGCTCGAGCCCTTCGATGTACTGCTGGTCGGATCGTTCGGTGATCTCAAGCACGATCCGCCCGGGCGTTAGCCCCTGCACGCGTTTGACGGCTTTGAGGATCGTGTGCGCGAAGCGCGGGTCGGCGAAGACCTGCGGGCTGGAGTTAATGAACAGCAAGACATCGTCGGGCCAGTCGGCGGCCGCGTGCAGCCCGGCCTTGCGCGTGATCTCTTCGAGGCCCCAGAGCAGTTCGTTGGATTCGGCCCAGTCAAAGAGCTCGCCAGCGTTGGCGAACCCGCTGGCTGGTGCTGGCCTGCTGAGCGTTTCAAAGCCCGCGACCTCGCCCCGGGCGAGGTCCACGATGGGCTGGAAGGCTGGCTGAATGAGGTCGGGGGTGATGCGAGCCGCCAGGCCGCCGTCGTTCTCGGAACTGTTCAGTTGAGGCATGAAAACTCCGGGTGCAGCAAGTCTTGAGCACGGCCCGAGCCGGGACGCGGCGGCGACAATCACACGCCGGTGCGTGAGGTCGCTCGCGAGAACTGCATCGGAGTTGTCAAGCAGAAACTTGCGCGAGAGCCCCGGGAAGACCGGGGGCCGTGATGATTAGGGCGGGGTGACGGCCTGCGCTGGTCCTATTTCGTTGAGTGATTGGCTACTCGGACCGGTGTGATGTCCCGAGAACGCCGGGCGTGCCAGCGAGCGCGCGGCTCGGGGCGTTCTCGGTGCCGGCAGAGCGGCGTCCAACGAAGAACACCGAGGGCTCAAAGCCGCTCTCGGTGGCACGTTTTCGGGCACGGCCAATCATCGATCAGTCGAACTTGAACACGCCCTTGCGGTAGCCATAGACATAGGCCACGACGGTCGTGAAGAGGAAGAACAAGATGCGGCCCAGCCAGATGAGGCCTTCGGGGTTGGGGTAGGGGGCGATGTTTGGGAAGGTGCTGGCCCAGGGGTAGAGGAAGATAATCTCGACATCGAAAACGAGAAAGACCATGGCGATGAGGTAGAAGCGGACGTTGAAGCGCTTGCGAGCTGTGCCGATCGGGTTCATGCCCGACTCGTACGTCTCGCCCTTGCGGTTGCCCTTGCGGCCGGGCCCGATGATGGTGGTGAGGACCAGATTGGCGACGGCGAAGCCGATGGCCATCAGGATGATGATGAAGATCGGCAAGTACGACGCGAGATCGACGTTGGCGAGAATGGCGGGCAGGAATGTGGGCTGGGTGATGGGCAGGATGGTGGGCATGGCGAGCATGATAGCGGTGGGAGGACCTAGCGAGTTCGACCAAGCCGTCGCCTCGATCTTGGACGACCCTCACACTCCTACCCTGCTCTGATGAACCTCGTCAGAACCACCCACGGCCTGGCCGTGCAGATCCCCGGGCAAGAGCAGCTTCTCCTGCGCCAGCTCATCGGGATCGGCATGAATTACGCCGCCCACGCCAAGGAGCAGGGCAAGGGCGCCCCCGAACGTCCCGTGATCTTTACGAAGAACCCGCTCTCGGCCTGCCTTACCGGTGACGAGATCGTGATCCCGAAGATCTGCCAAGACCGCGAGCAGGTTGACTATGAAGCGGAACTCGCGGTGATCCTCAAGCACCCGCACGACAAGCCTCTCCGCGACATCCCCAAGGCCGACGCGCTCTCTTGCGTCCTGGGCTACACCTGCGCCAACGACGTTTCGGCCCGCTGGTGGCAGAAAGAGGGCGCGGGCGGCCAATTCTGCCGCGGGAAGAGCTTTGACACCTTCTGCCCGCTGGGCCCGCAGGTCGTCCCTAGCGCCCAGCACGAGAAGGCCAGAGCACGTGATGTGGTGCGATCGGGGATCTACGACGCCAGCTCGCAAACCGAGCTCATCGAGGATCCGCAATCTCTTCGCCTCGTCTGCCGGCTCAACGGCCAGACCGTGCAGGACGCGCCGACCAACGACATGATCTTCGACGTCGCCACCCTCATTGCCGAGTGCTCTCGAGGCACCACGCTCTTGCCCGGCACCGTCATCCTCACGGGCACCCCCAACGGCGTCGGCATGGCCCGCACGCCGCAGATCTTTCTCAAGCACGGCGACGTCGTCGAGATCTTTATCCCCGGCATAGGCGTGCTTAAGAACAAGGTTCGCGCCGAACAAGAAGCCGAGCATTCCCGAGCCACGTACCGACTGCCAACATGACCAAAGCTCAGGACGAATCTCAGCACGAACGCGTCATCGAGAACCGCAAGGCTCGCTTCGATTACGAGATCCTCAGCACCATCGAGGTCGGCATCGTGCTGCGCGGGACCGAGGTGAAAAGCGTTCGCGAAGGAAAGATCTCACTCGGCGAGGGCTTTGTCCGCATCGAGGGCAAGCCCCTGTGCATGCACCTTTACGGCGTCAACATTGACGCCTACGGCCCGGCCGGTCCACGCCAGCACACGCCCACCCGCCCGCGCACGCTCCTCGCTCACAAACGCGAAGTCCTCAAACTCTTTCGCGAGACCGAGCCCAAAGGCCTGACCATCGTTCCGCTCAAGCTCTACTTCAAGAACGGCTACGCCAAGCTCTTGGTCGGCGTCGCGCGCGGAAAAACCCGAGGCGACAAGCGCCAGACCATCGCCAAACGCGACATGCAGCGCGATATCAATCGAGCGATGTCACGCCGTCAACCCAGATGACCCGACCCAGACGAGCCAGCCCAGATGATCCGGACCCGTTCGGACCGACCGTCGCAGCAGCACCAAGCTTCGACCGGCCTATCACGTCCCGGCCCAACCCCGCTCTGGTTCAACGAAAATCTGCTCGCGGTCTCATTTTCTTTGTAACTCTCGGTATCTTCTCGGAATCTGAACGGCTGACCAATCCGCCCAACGAAAGGCCAGCTGGTGAACGTTCAAACCAACGCTTTCTGTCGTATCGCGACCCTGACTTTCACCCTCGCCGCCGCGGTGTCGTCTCTGGTGGGCGGGTGCGCTCCCAGCCGGACCTTCGTTCTTCAACAGCCCACCCCCAACACCGTCCACTCCGGCTTCACCTTGAAGCAGCTCGAGTCCCTCGTCAAGGTTGATCCGGGCTCTCAGAAAGATTTTGAGACCAAGCTGACCGCGAAGCTGAAAGAGAAACTCGGCGTCAGTCACACCTGCGCGGCGACCTGGTCGTCCAATACAAGTTCGCGCTCTTTGACCAGGGCACCAGCGCCACCCGCATCGGCAGCACCTTCGGCAACGTGATCGGCTCCCCGCTTTACGGCCTGGGCAAAGGTGCAGTCGGCGTCGATGTTCTTTACACCCGACTCGACGGCACCGCGCTGGGCCACATCGTGACCGACGGCTCGATCGCTGGTGCCTTCGGCAACACTGCCAGCGCGCTCGACGAGGCCGCCGGATCCATTGCTTCCTGCACCAAAGCCAACTTCGAGTACCCCCGCTGCGGCGAACTCGCTATCCAAAAGCCCGAGAGCGAACGTGTAAAGGTTAAGGACCTGCGCGACGAGTATTAGAAGAACTCTCCGTTTATCATCGCCTGTTCGACCTCTGAGCCTCGCGCGCCTGGGTGAGGCTTCACTTTCTTATTCATTCTCGGGCGTTTGAAAGAGACGAGGTGGGCCCGGTAGGCCCGGTCCTCTCAACCGCAAGTCGGCGGCTTATCGAACGACCCAGCTAGAGGTTGTTTCAGGACTAAGGAGTAGCGGGCGTAGAAACCGGTTGAAAACTCATCTCACTACAACTTAGAGGGCTCTAAAACAGACTCTTAGATTCCCTTCTTCGCCCGAACTATCTTGAGCGCAACTCGTGCGGCAGAACGCTCGCGATCGATCCGAGCCCGAGCCGCATGCTTGTCGGTCGCGTCGGCGGGGACCGTCTTGGCCTCGGCCGTCTTCACTTGGGCGGCCGCGTCGGTTTCGCTTAGCGTCTCAGCGGCGATCGCACGCTCAGCAAGAATCGTCAGGCTCTCGCCCGCCATCTGCACGAACCCGCCGTCGATGAGGAACGACCGCTCGCCGCCCTCGCCGCCGCCAGCCTTGGCAGCGTCAGGGAACGCCACCCGCAGCTCGCCCGTCCCAAGCCGCGCCAAGATCGGCGCACGCCCCGGCAGCACGCCAAAGAGTCCGTCCCAGGCGGGTACCGACGCGTATGTCACGTCCTCATCAAGCAGGCTGCTGGTGGGCGTAACGACCTTGCAGCGAAAAGTCTTCTTGGCCACGGCGAACGCTCCAAAAAAAGGCTTGAATCGACCCAAACAAGAGCCCGATAGCGAGCCGGAAGCTCACGTGGCAATGGTAGGTCCGCCGACCTGTCACGTCTGCCTCGTGCCAGTTCGCGCGGCCTATCCGCAAACCCCTTACGCTCAGGCCTTGAAACGCCCTCGTCTCAACTCGCGCGTCGCCCTCGCGCTGCTTGCGCTCGCCGGGCTTCTGGCGCTCGCGGTTGCCGCCAGACTGCTCGTCGGTGGCACCGATCAGTGGGACGTGCTCTGGCCGCTGCGAGCTCAGCGCGTCGCGGGCGGGATCATCGCTGGCTCGGCTCTCGCCGTCGCTGGCGTCCTTCTTCAAGGTCTGCTCCGCAACCCGCTTGCCTCTCCCGACCTGCTGGGGATGGCCTCGGGCGCCGGGCTGGGCGTCATGACCGCCGTCCTCATCGCCT